>Ga0315541_1000155_pt1 | contig 71949 bp, 41 predicted proteins | sample SalMarSW160190MG_FD_203095 | JGI IMG/M metagenome (GOLD analysis project Ga0315541, IMG submission 203095) | Salt marsh sediment microbial communities from the Plum Island Ecosystem LTER, Massachusetts, United States - Salt Marsh Sediment SW1601-190 ... | reverse complement strand
GCCTCCTCAGGAGCTTCCTCGCTCTCCTCAGCCACCGCCTCCTCAGGAGCTTCCTCGCTCTCCTCAGCCACCGCCTCCTCAGGAGCTTCCTCGCTCTCCTCAGCCACCGCCTCCTCAGGAGCTTCCTCGCTCTCCTCAGCCACCGCCTCCTCAGGAGCTTCCTTGCTCTCCTCAGCCACCGCCTCCTCAGGAGCTTCCTCGCTCTCCTCAGCCACCGCCTCCTCAGGAGCTTCCTCGCTCTCCTCAGCCACCGCCTCCTCAGGGGCTTCCTCGCTCTCCTCAGCCACCGCCTCCTCAGGAGCTTCCTCAGCCAACGGCTCTTCAGCGACCTCGGCCGCCAGCTGCTCTCGCATCTCGGGCGTCAACTGAGCTCCTAGGGCAGCCGCCGACTCGTCATCGAGCCCGACGGCTACTTCCTCCTGCGGGCGCTCCACCCCCTCCTGTCCCGGCAGGGCGAGGACCCCGCCGTTCTCATCGAAAACATATCCCATTTCCTCCGCCTGGGGCCGCGCCTGCTTGAGGCTTAGGCCCAGGCGATGGCGGTGGCGCTCGATGCGCACGATCTTCAGGGGCAGGGTGTCGCCTTCCTTCACCACCTCTTGGGGGTGAGCCACCCGCCGATCCACCAGTTCCGATATGTGGATCAGCCCCTCCAGGGGGCCCTCGATGCGGGCGAAGGCGCCGAAAGGCGCCAACTTAGTCACCTGGCCAGTGACGATCTGCCCCACCTCATACTTATCGATAAGTCCTTCCCACTGCTCGGGCTGAGCCCGACGCAGGCTAAGGGCGATCTTCTTGTTCTCCTGGTCCACCTTCAGGATATAGACATCCACCTCGTCACCCACCTGGAACATCTCATCGGGCGACTTACCCCTGTCCCAGGAGAGCTCCGAGAGATGAACCAGGCCATCGGCCCCTCCCAGATCGACGAAGATGCCAAACTCGCGGATGCTGGTGATCTTGCCGCGCTGGATCTCGCCCTCCCGCAGCTCGGCCAGCAGACGCTCCTTTTGCTGGGCCCGCCACTCCTGCATGGCCGCCCGCTCCGACAGGATGACCCGGTTGCGGCGGCGGTTAATCTCGATGACCTTAATGCGAAGGGTCTTGCCCACCCAAGAGGCCAAACCCTTCTCGCCCGACTCGTCGGAGGGGCGACCGAAGCGGGCGCCCGCCAACTGGGAGAGAGGCACGAAAGCATGCACCCCTTCCACGTCCACCAGGAGGCCGCCTTTGTTGAAGCCGGTCACTTCGCCTTCGAAGGTTGTGCCCTCCTCGTAGTACTGCTGGAGGAGACGCCAGCCCTTCTCGCCGCGGGCTCTATCGAGAGAGACGATGATCTGGCCCTCGAGGGTTTCCGGCTGAAGGACGGAGACGAGAACCTTGTCCCCTGGCTCAAGGGCTGCGGCACCCTCGGGGTGTAGGGATTGCATCTCATGGGGAGGGATGACGCCTTCGGACTTTGCCCCGATGTCGACTAGGATGCCGTCGCGGTCGGTCCCCACGACCACCCCTTCGATGATGTCGCCCCGCCGCAGTTGAGGATGACCGAGGGCCTCGTCCCCTAGCAGGTCCTCCATATTCTCGCTGGGCTCATCGCCCAGCTCGGCAGCGGGGCCACCGGTAGGATGATGCGGATCAGTGATCAAATCTGGGGTACCTCCCCTGTTGATTAAGAGCTGGCCTGGCAGCCGCTTCTCGTGTATCTCATTATAGCATAGCTTAGCCTTAAGTATAGGGGAAAATTTGGGGAAAAGGAAAGAGCCCCCTCTGTAGCGGGGGCTCTGGGAAGGTTCCTGGCAGCGGCCTATTTTCCGCAGGGGGTTGCCCCCCAAGTATCGTCAGCGCTGAGGCGTTTCACTTCCGTGTTCGGGATGGGAACGGGTGGTTCCACCTCGCTCTAGCCACCAGGAACCATACTTCGCCGGTCGGTATACAATGGCTACGGGCCGTGACTGTTGGGTCTCGACCCGCAACCCTTATTGCCGTGGTAGCGGGAGAGGGATTCGAACCCCCGACCTTCGGGTTATGAGCCCGACGAGCTGCCACTGCTCCATCCCGCGTCGAATACCAAAAGAACAGAGGTATGTCACCTTGAGAGCCCCTTATGGCAGGGGTGAGGGGACGGTCAAGCCCTCGGCCATTAGTACGGCTCAGCTGAAGGGATCGCTCCCCTTGCACCTGCCGCCTATATAGCGGGTAGTCTTCCCGCGGCCTTACCTCCCCGACAAGTCGGGGAGTGGGAGGCCTTATCTTGGGGGGGGCTTCGCGCTTAGATGCTTTCAGCGCTTATCCCGACCAGACATGGCTACTGGGCGATGCCGTTGGCACGACAACCCACACACCAGCGGTCTGTCCACCCCGGTCCTCTCGTACTAGGGGCAGCTCCCCGCAAGCCTCCTGCGCCCACCACGGATAGAGACCAAACTGTCTCACGACGTTCTGAACCCAGCTCGCGTGCCGCTTTAATGGGCGAACAGCCCAACCCTTGGGACCTACTCCAGCCCCAGGATGCGACGAGCCGACATCGAGGTGCCAAACCTGGCCGTCGATAGGAACTCTTGGGCCAGATAAGCCTGTTATCCCCGGGGTAGCTTTTATCCGTTAAGCCACGGCCCTTCCACGCGGTACCGTAGGATCACTTTGCCCGGCTTTCGCCCCTGCTTGGCTTGTGAGCCTCACAGTCAAGCTCCCTTATGCCAATGCACTCCACGGGTGATTTCCATCCACCCTGAGGGAACCTTTGGACGCCTCCGTTACTTTTTGGGAGGCGACCGCCCCAGTCAAACTGCCCACCAGACGCTGTCCCCGGCATTTCGCCAGGTTAGGAGGCAAACGAAGGAAGAGTGGTATTTCAAGGTTGGCTCCACCGCCCCCAAAAGGACGATTTCATAGCCTCCCACCTATCCTACGCATCATTAGCCCGCCTCCAGCGTCAAGCTGCAGTAAAGCTCCACGGGGTCTTTTTGTCCTGTGGCGGGTAGCCCGCATCTTCACGGGCATTGCAATTTCGCCGAGCCCCTCGTCGAGACAGCGCCCAGCTCGTGACACCTTTCGTGCGGGTCGGAACTTACCCGACAAGGAATTTCGCTACCTTAGGACCGTTATAGTTACGGCCGCCGTTCACCGGGGCTTCGGTTCGGAGCTTATTGGGCCCCCGCAAGATCAAAGACCTTGTGGGGTACCCCGTGACTCCTCCCCTTAACCTTCCGGCACTGGGCAGGTGTCAGCCCCTATACTTAGGGTTTCCCCTTAGCAGAGACCTGTGTTTTTGTTAAACAGTCGTCCGGGCCTGTTCTCTGCGGCCCCCGAAGTGCTCCAGACGCTAAGTCCTTCACCCTCAGGGGCACCCCTTCTCCCGAAGTTACGGGGTCAATTTGCCGAGTTCCTTAACGAGGGATCACTCGTCCACCTTAGGGCACTTACCCCAGCCTACCAGTGTCGGTTTGCGGTACGGGCACCGCCCTAGCTCGACGGCGAGGCTTTTCTGGCCAGCGTGGGCTCAGCCGAGTCGCTTTGACCGAAGTCTCTACTCCCCCCGACCCCTCCGCTTAACCTGGGGAGGGATTTACCTCTCCCCAGACGCCTACGGGTCAGGGACGCACCCTGTCCAGTTGGCGCGCTCAACCTACCCTCCTGGGTCACCCCGCGGTCTCAAACGCATCGGGCGGTGGTGCCGGAATAATAACCGGCTGTCCATCGCCATCGGGTATTCCCCTTAGGCTTAGGCCCGACTAACCCTACGCGGATGAACCTTGCGTAGGAAACCTTAGGCTTTCGGTGGGTGGGATCCTCCCCCACCTGACGCTACTCATGCCGGCATTCTCACTTCCGTCCGCTCCATCCCTGCCTTACGGCGAGACTTCAGCCGCTGGACGGAACGCTCCCCTACCGATGCATCCCCAAGGGGACGCATCCCACGGCTTCGGTGGCGGGCTTGAGCCCCGTTACATTTTCGGCGCAGGCCAGCATCGACCAGTGAGCTGTTACGCACTCTTTAAAGGATGGCTGCTTCTGAGCCAACCTCCTGGTTGTCTGGGCCGCCCCACATCCTTCTCCACTTAGCCCGCAAACTTAGGGACCTTAGCCGGTGGTCTGGGTTGTTTCCCTCTCGACCGTGAAGCTTATCCCCCACGGACTCACTCCCAGGGGTCGATGTCCTGGCATTGGTGGTTTGGTTGAGTTTGGTAAGCTTTTTGCCCCCTAGCCCATCCAGAGCCCTACCTCCAGGACACTTCCCTGAGGCTGCACCTCAATGCATTTCGGGGAGAACCAGCTATCTCCGGGTTCGCTTGGCATATCACCTCTACCCACAGCTCATCCAGTAGGTTTGCAACCCTAAATGGTTCGGGCCTTCACGAAGACTTAACCCCGCTTCACCCTGGCCATGGGTAGCTCACCCGGTTTCGGGTCAAATCCTGGCGACCAAATGCGCGCCCTATTCAGACTCGCTTTCGCTACGGCTCCGCAAGTTACCTTGCTTAACCAAGCCACCAAGACTTACTCGCCGGCTCATTCTTCAATAGGCACGCCGTCACCCTGGCCGAAGCCAAGGCTCCGACGGCTTGTGAGCACGTGGTTTCAGGAACTTTTCACTCCCCTTCCGGGGTGCTTTTCACCTTTCCCTCACGGTACTGGTTCACTATCGGTCATTGGGGGTATTTAGCCTTGGAGGGTGGTCCCCCCAGCTTCCCACAGGATTTCTCGTGTCCCGTGGTACTCAAGGTCAACAACCCGGGAGACTCATCCCCTTTCGCCTACGGGACGTTCGCCCTCTACGGTGGCCCCTTCCAGGGTCCTTCGGCTAGGGTTGAGTTTGGTAACTCCCTGGGGGCTCCACAGAGCCCCCCATCGCTGCCTTACAACCCCCCAGGGGCATAAAAGCCTGTGGGCCGTTATTTCCCCTGGGGTTTGGGCTTTTCCCCGTTCGCTCGCCGCTACTAGGGGAATAATCTCTTTTCCTCGGGGTACTTAGATGTTTCAGTTCCCCCGGTTCCCCTCCGCCTGAGGCGGATGGCCCGCCATTGCCTGCGGACCGGGTTTCCCCATTCGGGCATCCCCGGCTTAGCTGGCACGACAGCTTACCGAGGCTTTTCGCAGCCTTGCCGCGCCCTTCATCGGCCCCCAATGCCTAGGCATCCACCACGCGCCCTTAACATCTTGACCGACCCCTCACTCCTGTCACAAGGGGTTCTCGAAGGTGCTCCTCTGTTCTTTTGTTAAGGTGCTTTTGGGTGGCATCGCCACCCGGGCTGTGCTGCCATGCAAAACGGTCGGCTTGATGCTTTAAGCCGACCGCTCTGTGTGCATCAGCCCTAGTCTACTGTCTATTTAGTTGTTGTCAAGGCTTGGCGAATTTCCCAAAACCCCTTTTCTGGCCGACCGCCTTGGCTGGTGGAGCCGGGGGGATTCGAACCCCCGACCTCCGCCGTGCAAAGGCGGCGCTCTCCCAGTTGAGCTACGGCCCCTACCAACGACCCACTCTGGTGGGCCATCCTGGATTCGAACCAGGGACCTCGGTCTTATCAGGACCGCGCTCTAACCAGCTGAGCTAATGGCCCCTTAACCTCTGAATAGCGGAAGGAAAAGGTGAGCCTTTAACGATGGCCCCGAAAGGCACATCGATCGACCTAGGAGATCTGTTATCTCCCTAGAAAGGAGGTGATCCAGCCGCACGTTCCCGTACGGCTACCTTGTTATGACTTCGTCCCAGTTACCAACCTCACCCTAGGCGCCTGCCTCCCCGAAGGGTTGGCCCAGCGACTTTAGGTGCTGCCAGCTTCCATGACGTGACAGGCGGTGTGTACAAGGCCCGGGAACGTATTCACCGCCGTGTGCTGACCGGCAGTTACTAGCGACTCCGCCTTCATGCAGGCGAGTTGCAGCCTGCAATCTGAACTGAGGACGGCTTTAAAGGATTAGCTCCGGCTCGCGCCTTGGCGACCCATTGTACCGTCCATTGTAGCGTGTGTGTAGCCCAGGGCGTAAGGGCCATGCTGACTTGACGTCATCCCCGCCTTCCTCTGCGTTAAGCGCAGCGGTCTCGCCAGAGAAGTTTAACTGGCAACAGGGGTTGCGCTCGTTGCGGGACTTAACCCAACACCTCACGGCACGAGCTGACGACAGCCATGCAGCACCTGTGCCGGCTCCCGGACTTTACGGGTCGTCCCCCTTTCAGGTTTCTACTTCCGGCATGTCAAACCCTGGTAAGGTTCTTCGCGTTGCATCGAATTAAACCACACGCTCCGCCGCTTGTGCGGGCCCCCGTCAATTCCTTTGAGTTTTAGCCTTGCGGCCGTACTTCCCAGGCGGGACACTTAAAGCGTTAGCTACGGCACGGGAGGGGTCGATACCCCCCACACCTAGTGTCCAACGTTTAGGGCGTGGACTACCCGGGTATCTAATCCGGTTCGCTCCCCACGCTTTCGCGCCTCAGCGTCAGGGTAGGCCCAGAAGGCCGCCTTCGCCACCGGTGTTCCTCCCGGTATCTACGCATTTCACCGCTACTCCGGGAATTCCGCCTTCCTCTACCCCCCTCTAGTCCATCAGTATCCGGGGACCGCTCCCAGTTAAGCCGGGAGATTTCACCCCGAACTTAATGAACCGCCTACACGCCCTTTACGCCCAATAAATCCGGACAACGCTTGCCACCTACGTATTACCGCGGCTGCTGGCACGTAGTTAGCCGTGGCTTATTCGCAGGGTACCGTCAGATCTTCTTCCCCTGCAAAAGGGGTTTACGACTCGAAAGCCTTCTTCCCCCACGCGGCGTTGCTGCGTCAGGCTTTCGCCCATTGCGCAAGATTCCTCGCTGCTGCCTCCCGTAGGAGTCGGGGCCGTGTCTCAGTCCCCGTCTGGCTGATCATCCTCTCAGACCAGCTACCCGTCGTAGGCTTGGTAGGCCGTTACCCCACCAACTACCTGATAGGCCGCAAGCCCCTCCTCCAGCGCCCGAAGGCTTTCCTCCCGGAGAACTTCCCTCCGGGAACGCATACGGTATTAGCCCCTCTTTCGAGGGGTTATCCCCCGCTGGAGGGCAGGTTGCTTACGTGTTACTCAGCCGTCCGCCGCTAGGTACAAGGCCGAAGCCCTGTACCCCGCTCGACTTGCATGCGTAAGGCACGCCGCCAGCGTTCGTCCTGAGCCAGGATCAAACCCTCATCAGGTATTTCAATCCCGCTTACGCGGGATCGAAATCAAACGTAAGGGCCCACACTCTTCCTTCCGCTATTCAGTTGTTAAGGTGCCAGGTTCACCAAAAGGACACACTACAACAACAACTCGCGCTTGTCAATAGGCGCTGACAGCGCGGGCGCGTCGCAACCTGTTAATGAACCTCGAGCCAGTCCTACTATATACCGCTTGCCACCACCTGTCAAGGTCTGGATAGTGGGCGTCAACTGTCCTGCGTGGGCTGGCGACGGAACTTCAGGTGCAGGACCGTTCGTGTGCTCTCCCCCACCCTGGCCCGCTCGTCGATGCGGTGGCCGACCACCCAGGCGATGCCCCAGGAGGCGCACACCAGGGGCACGCCGTCTCGCTCGTCTCTGGGCACCTTGGCGTCCACCAGGTAGTCCTGGAGCTTCTTCTCGCCGCCCAGGCCCAGAGGCCGAAAGCGGTCGCCGCGGCGGCGACCACGGATTATTAGCTGGGCGCCCACCGCCTGGTAATCCAGGAAAGCTTCGTAGGGGTCGGCGCCGACCTCCACCCTCCGGCTAGGCAGAATCTCGGCCTCGATCAGCCAGCCAGCCACCGTCGTGTGGCCGGGTACGGCCAGCGGCGTCTCGGGGATGGGCCTAGCCTTGGCAGCCGCCTCCCGGCCCAGGGTCAGTCGCACGAATTCATCATCGACGGCGAAGGCCAGGCCGCCAGGCAAGGAGAGACGGCCGCTCGCCGGTTTGGCCAGGGCGTCGACCATGGAGCGGATGTGGGCGGCTTCGATCTGGCGGGCGTCGGCCAGAAGCTGCTGACAGGCAGCCTGCAAGAGGCGGTTTCTTATGGCCGGCGACAGGGCCGCCAGCTGCGAGCGCCGAAATCCCACGCTATCCTTGTCTTCGACGGCCAGGGCACGCCAGGAGGCCGCGGCGGTCTCCTCCAGATAGGTCAGATCGCTGACGGTGGCGGCGGCCAGACGAAGGAGGGCTCCCTCGATCTTGGGGTTGTAGCGGCGGAGCAAGGGCAGTAGCTCGTGGCGGATGCGGTTGCGCAGAGGCCCCAGCAGAAGGTTGGTGACATCCAGGCAGGGAGATAGCCCCTCCTCCTGACAGTAGCGCTCCGTCTCCCCTCGGCTCACCTCCAGCAGGGGGCGAACGAGGAGCAGGTCCTCGTGGCCGGGCAAGGGCCAGGAGGAGGAGGGCCTCATCCCCGCCAGGCCAGTCAGCCCGCTGCCACGGACGAGGTGCATGAGCACCGTCTCTGCCTGATCGTCGGCGGTGTGGCCGGTAGCGACCACATTGATGGACGCCTTCTCCGCCTGCTCAGCCAGGAAGCGATAGCGCAGCTCTCGCGCCGCCTCCTCCAGAGATAGGCGGTGCTGGCGAGCATGGGCCCGCACGTCGCCCCGCCCAAAGAGGAAGGGAAGACCGAGCTTGGCAGCCAAGCCGGAAAGGAACGCCTTCTCGGCCTCCCTCTCCGCCCGACGGCGCAGGCCGTGATCGAAGTGGGCCAGCCAAAGGTCGAGCTTCAGTCCGCCCGAGGCGGACAGGTGGGCCAAGGCCAGGAGAAGAGCAGTCGAGTCGGGGCCACCGGAGACGGCCAGCAGCGCCCGCTGAGCGGTGGAGAAGAGACCATGACGCTGGATGTAGCGAAGCACCCTCCGCTCGAGCCGCTGGCCAAAGCGACTGCGGGCTTGCGCTTCCGGATGACTCTGCGCCCTTTTGGACTTCATGACGCCTGTCAGGGAAACACTTGGGCGGCACCTAGCCGCCCAATTCCTTTCCAACTGCTGCCCATCAGGGTTCCCTTGACTACCGGCCGATGATGTCCTCCCACCAGCGGCCTTGCTGCTGCCCCTGCTCGGCCTGCGAGCCCTGATCCGCCTCTCCCTCGCCTTCGCTGGGGGCAGGGGTTGGAGCTGGCTGAACTATGATACCCGTCTCCCCGGGGCCCACCAAGCCCAGTTCGCGGCGGGCTACCCATTCGATGTACTCGTCGGAATTCAGATAGTCTCGCAGGGCGGACAAGCGGTGGTAGCGCTCCTCTAGCCTCTGCACCTCATCGCGAAGGCGGTCCTCGTCCTGCCCAAGCTGAACCGATTGGATAGCATTGCTAGCGGCGGTAAAGACGAGATAGACAACCACCACAGCGGTGACCAGCAGCACCAATCGCCTAGGCGATAGCCAGGAGCTACGACTCAGCGATCCGCCTCCTTGGCCACTAAAAGCTCACCACCAGTCGCCAAGTGTAGCACAACCTAGCAAACTCTTACAATAGCGAGGCCGCCGGTCTCCCCTACCCTGCCGCCTTCTGTCGCCCCTGGTCAGCCTCCAAGTGGCAGGTGTCGTTGAAGCCGACGACGATGATTCGGTCCTGGCCCATCTCCAGAACGCTCTTGGCCGCCAGGCTGTGGCGAAGGCGACGGAAGTCAGCGAGCTCCAACCCCAGGACGCGGCAGAGGAGAGTGATGATGACGAAGTTGTGAGTGACCGCCGCCACCGTCCCCTGCCCCTGGCGCTGGTGTATCCTTTCGATGGCCTGCCAGGCCCTCTCCTGCACGTCCAGCAGGCGCTCGCCCCCGGGCATGGCCTCATGAGCCACCTGGCCGCCCAGCCATAACTGAAGAAAGTGAGGATAGCGCTCGCCCACCTGCTGAAAGGTGAGGCCCTCCATCTGGCCGATGTCCATCTCGATGAGGCCTTCGTCGACCTCCACCTGCAGGCCGTGAGAGGAGGCGATGGGCTCAGCGGTAGCCAGGGCGCGTTTCAGGGGGCTGGAGTAGATGGCGGCGATCGGCTCGTCCTTGAGGGAGGTCGCCAACCGCTGGGCCTGCCAGCGCCCGTGCTCATTCAGCTCGACGTCGGCCCGACCGAAGGCCAGGCGGGCCTTGTTGGTATCCGTCTCGCCATGTCGGACGAGGATCAGGCGCATCGGCTTCCCCCAGGCCGTCCCTACCCCGGCTGCCCGTGGCGGCGCCAGGCCTGGACAGCAGGCGAGGTCTCCTCCAAGATGACCCTGCGGCGGTGGATGCGCAGAGGCGGCTCGCTGAAGCCCAGAGCCGCCGCCACCTGCTCGGCCCGACCCGAGCCCTGGCTATCGGTGCGCAGGCGCATCCCCAGAGTGCAGAGGCCATCGTCGAGGCCCTCTAGCCAGAGGTCGTGCACCAGGGAGCGCAGGTCGTAGCGGCGCACCTCCTTGTCGCGCTGATGCTGCCAGGGCAGCGATTCAGCCGCCAGAAGCTTAGCCAGCGCCTTCTGCACCTCCTCGTCCGACTGTTCGGTGGAGACATCGACCTCATATTCGGACCAGCGCACCTGCGACTGCAACGACGGCAGGCCTAGGCCGACCTCTTGCACCTCGCGGATGGCGATGCCCGCCGGAAGCTGCTGGCTAACGGCCTTGATGAAATCGTAGGGGGTGACCCGCCGCGAGAGATAGACGTCCAGGAGCTCGCCGGAGCTGGTGACGCCCACCGGCAGGGGAGCGGCCAAGGAGATGCGCGGGCTGGGGCTGTAGCCCTGGGAGTAGGCCAAGGGGATCTCCGCCCGCCGAAGGGCCCGCTCCCAGAAGCGCATGAGGTCCAGGTGGGTGATGTACTTGACCTCTTCGCCGCGGCAGAAGGTAACCCGAAGCCGTTGAACCTTCATCTACAGTCGCGTCACCAGTACGCGCTCGATCTTGCGACCGTGCATACGGGTGACCACCAGGCGCAGGCTGTTGTAGGAGAGCTTCTCCCCCTCGCGGGGGACGTGGCCTAGCTGGCTGAGGACGAAGCCGGCCACCGTCTCGTACTCGCCCTCTGGCAGGCCCAGCTCCAGTTCCTCGTTGGCGTCGTGGATGCTCATGCCGCCGTCCACCTGGACGGTGCGCTCATCCACCGCCTCGAACTCGCGCTCACCCGGGCGTAGCTCGTCGCCTAGCTCCCCCACGATCTCCTCCAGGAGCAACTCCATAGTGACGATGCCAGCCGTGCCGCCGTACTCGTCCACGACAACGGCCATCTGGTGGCCATCGCGCTGCATCTCCCAGAAGAGAGGACCGATGGCCTTGGTCTCCGGCACGTAGAAGGCGCGACGCATGCAGGTCTCGATGGGGCTGCCGATGCCCACCTCGTTGCGGGAGATGCCCCGCAGGACGTCCTTTATGCCCACGATGCCGGTCACGTTGTCGATGCCATCGCTATAGACAGGGAAGCGAGAGTGGGAGTGCTCGGCGAAGATGCGATAGAAGTCGCCGATGGTGGTACCCTTCTCCAGCCAGACCACCTCCGTGCGGGGCACCATCACCTCATTGACCTGCCGCTCGCGGAAGTGGAAGACGCGCTCCAGGATGGCCCCCTCCTCCTGGCGAAGGGCGCCTTCGCTGGTGCCGATGTCGATGAGCATGCGCAGCTCGCCCTCGGTGACGGTAAGGCGGCGAGGCTGCTTGGCCAGGCCGAGGAGGCGAGAGAGGGCATTGGGAACCAGGGCAAGAAGGCGAACGACCGGCGTAAGGAGAATGACAACCATCTCCACCGGTCGGGCGGCCAGCAGGGCATAACGCTCGCCGGCACGCACGGCGAGAATCTTGGGGGTCATCTCCCCAAAAATGACGGCCACCAGGGTCATGATGATAGGCGCCAGCACGATGCCCACCGCACCTAGCAGGTCTATGGCTATGGTCGTGCCGAGGGCGGTAGCGATAATGACGAAGGCGTTCTGGCCCAGGATAACGACGGCGAAGAAGCGATCCTCCTGGGCCCGCAGTCGCTCCAGGGCCTGCGCCCCCTTGCTGCCCTGCTCGGCCAGGTGGCGGGTGCGGATACGCTCGGAGGCAAGGACCACGGCCTCGGCGCTGGTGAAGAAGGCGAAAAGGAGGAGGCTTATGGCGAGGGCGACGAAGTTGACAACGAGAATTCCGCCCCCCAGGGACAGCGATTCCTGGTGGGGAAAGTCGAGGGCCGCCCCGAACGGCCCGCCTATGTACATTGCTAGAGGTTCAGCCCCTTTCCGAAGGGTCGCCGGCGGTCGCCTGGGGAAAGAACGAATCGGCGATGCCAGGCCGCCGACCCATGGTGATCATAGCACATTGCCCTCGGGTTTCAAAGAAGAGAGAGCAGTCTCGCCTACTGGCTGCGAGGGGTGACGTTGGCCCGCACCCAGGCCACGATGTCGTCGGTGGAGGCGCCGGGCCCGAAGATGGCGCGGAAGCCTATTTTCTGGAGGGCATCCACATCCTCCTGGGGGATGATGCCGCCAGCGAGAAGGACAACGTCGTCCAGGCCGCGCTTCTTCATCTCGTCTACCACGCGCGGGAAGAGTTCCATGTGCGCCCCGGAGAGGATGGACAGCCCGACGAGGTCCACGTCCTCCTGGAGGGCTGCCTCGGCGACCATCTCCGGCGTCTGGCGGAGACCGGTGTAGACCACCTCCAGGCCGGCGTCGCGCAGGGCCCGGGCCACCACCTTGGCCCCGCGGTCGTGGCCGTCCAGGCCGGGCTTGGCAATAATGACCTTGACCTTATCTTTCGTCATAGCCACCTCGTTCGACAGCTCGTTGCCCTACCCGCCTGCCTCCAGCGCTTGCTTGAGCTTGGCCATCTCCTCCTCCACAAACTCCTCCAGCGTGCCCCGCGACATGATAAGCCTCTCCATGACCCAGGTGACGAGTGCGCCTATGACCGGCCAGGCCGGGCCATACAATATTATCTGGGTGATCTCGGTGCCGCCGTCTGCCAGGGGCCGGAAGCGATAGCCCCCACCCATGACGGCCACGGGCTTCATCTTCCACTCGAAGCCCGCCGGCTCCATCTTGGTGATGACGCCCTTGACGGCACTCCGGCGCCCCTTGACCTCCTGCACGAAGCGGAAGGTGGCGCCCAGTGCGGGCGGCCCTTCGGATGTGCGCTGGTACTCCTTGTGGGCCTCCGGCCACATCTCCACGTAGTGCTCGTCGAAGCGCATGAACCATTCCATGACCTTGGCCGGGGGGGCCGTCGTGCTGATGGTCTTGGAGATCTCGATCATTGTTCGTCCTCCGTGCTCGCTACTTGCCGAATAGCTGCCGGGCGGCTCAACCGTGCCAGGGCCTCAGTCCGGCGGCTGGGCCAGTTCCACCAGCACGCCGTTGGTGGAGCGGGGGTGAAGGAAGCAGATGCGTCCCACCAGACCCTGACGCGGCTCCTGGTCGATGAGCTCAACGCCCTTGGCTTTAAGGTCGGCCAGGTCCTTGTCGATGTCGTCGGTCTGCAAGCAGATGTGGTGCAGGCCCTCGCCCCGCCGCTCGATGAAGCGCCCCACGGGAGTGTCCGGGCCGAGGGGCTCCAGGAGCTCGATCTCGCTCTCGCCGATGGTCAGTACGGCAGCCTTCAGGCCCTGGTCCTCCTGCGTCGCTTGCTCGTGGACAGACAGGCCCAGGGTGTCACGATAGAAGCGCAGGGCCTCGTCCAGGTCTTTGACAGCGATGGCCACGTGGTGGATCTTCTGAATCACCCTAATTTCCCTCCTTGCCCTAGATGACCATGAACTCTTTTTGCTCGCCGAAGACGCGGCGGCCCAAAGGTCTTTGACAATTTGATTGCCCTCTGCGGGTTAAAATCCGCAGGGATGTTTCATTCGGCCCATCCTAGAAGACCATAAACTCTTTCTGCTCGCCGAAGACGCGGCGGAGCACGTTGCAGATCTCGCCCAGGGTCGCGTAGTTCTCCACGCACTCGATAAAGATGGGCATGGTGTTCTGATCGCCGGCGGCCACCTCCTCCAGCGTGGCCAGTAGCTGCCGCACCCTGGGCTCGTCGCGGCTGGCCCGCACCTGCTTCAGCCGCTCGAACTGGCGCTCAGCCACCGCCGGGTCGAGCCGGAACCTGCCCTCCAGGGGCGGCTCCTCCGTCTGGAACTTGTTGAGCCCGACCACCGTGCGGCGGCTGGCCTCGATCTGCTTCTGTATGCGGTAGGAGTTCTCCTGGATCTCCCGCTGGGGAAAGCCCTGCTCGATGGCCGCCAGGGCACCGCCGATATCATCGATGCGGTCGAGGTAGCGCTGGGCCTCCTCTTCGATGCGGTCGGTGAGCTCCTCCAGGTAGTAGGAGCCGCCCAGGGGGTCGACCACGTCGGCGGTGCCGCTCTCGTAGGCGATGAGCTGCTGGGTGCGCAGGGCGATCTGCACCGCCTTCTCGCTGGGCAGGCAGAGGGCCTCATCCATGGAGTTGGTGTGCAGCGATTGGGTGCCGCCAAGGACGGCCGCCAGGGCCTGAAGGGCGGTGCGAACGATGTTGTTCTCCGGCTGCTGAGCGGTGAGGGTGGCCCCGCCGGTCTGGGTGTGGAAGCGTAGCATCATGGAGCGGGGGTCCTTGGCCCCGAAGCGGTCGCGCATGATCCTGGCGTAGAGTCGGCGGGCAGCGCGGAACTTGGCCACCTCCTCCAGCAGGTTGGTGTAGGCAGCGAAGAAGAAGGACACCCGAGGGGCGAAGCTGTCGATGGCCAGGCCAGCATCCAGGGCCGCCTGAATGTAGGCGATGGCGTCGGCCAGGGTGAAGGCCACCTCCTGCACGGCGGTAGACCCTGCCTCTCGCATGTGGTAGCCGCTGACGCTGATGGTGTTCCAGGCGGGGAGATTGTCCTTGCACCAGGCGAAGGTATCGGTGATGAGACGCATCGAAGGACGGGGCGGGAAGATGTAGGTGCCGCGGGCGATGTACTCCTTGAGGATATCGTTCTGGATGGTACCGCCGATCTTGCTCAGGTCGGCCCCCTGCTTCCTGGCCATCGCCACGTACATAGCGAGAAGGATGGCAGCGGTGGCGTTGATGGTCATGGAGGTGGTCACCTTCTCCAAGGGGATCTCCCGGAAGAGGATCTCCATGTCGGCCAGGCTGGAGATGGCTACCCCCACCTTGCCCACCTCCGCGCTGGCCTGCGGGTCGTCGGAGTCGTAGCCGATCTGAGTGGGCAGGTCGAAGGCGACCGAGAGGCCGGTCTGGCCCTGGGAGAGGAGATAATGATAGCGGCGGTTTGTCTCCTCGGCGGCGCCGAAGCCAGCGTACTGGCGCATCGTCCACAGGCGGCCGCGATACATGTTGGGCTGGACGCCGCGGGTGTAGGGGAACTCGCCGGGGTAGCTCAGCTTCTCCTGGTAGTCCCAGTCGTCGAGGTCTTCCGCCGTATAGAGAGTGCCCACCTCCTGACCGGAGCTGGTCTCGAAGGGGTCATCCCGCTCCGGCCGGCGCTCAAGGGTGCGGGCCAGGGTGCTATCCTTCCATTCTTTCTTGCTTCTACTGGGCACATCACCCTCCTGCCAGGATTCGTGTGCTACCTTCGCCTCAGGCAGAGGGAAAACCTGCGGCGAAAGTGTAGCGCAGGCAATAGGGAGAGTCAATTTGGAACCCTATTCAATGATAGACCACGGGCATGCTATACTGGCCCTCGAATAGACTCATGCTCAGGAATCGGCCGCTAGGTGGTTGCATGGGATCGACCTCAGAACGCCTGCCCTCCGTTGTCGCCCTCGGTGCGCCCGCAATGGCTTCTCGGTAGGGGCCGCCCCTGTCCATGCCTTCTCCATCCGAACAAGAAGACCGCCCAGTGAAGGAGACCGCCTCCTTGAGAAACTGGCTGCTGCTAGGCGGCTCCGCGGCCATTTGCGCCCCCGCCCCCATCCTCCGCCTTCTCCTTGTCACGGGGGTCGTCGGAGATCTGGCAAGCGTACCGTCGGTGCTGATCTTCGGCGGCTCCATTGTAGCCGCCGCCTTCCTGATCACCTGGGCGTCGGAGACCGCCGAGAAGGACATCTCCCAGGGCCTGGCCCTGGCGGCCATCGCCCTCATTGCCGTCCTGCCTGAGTATGCGGTGGACCTCTACCTAGCCTGGACGGCGCCCGGCAACGAGGAGAATGCCCAGCTTGCTACGGCCAACATGACGGGGGCCAATCGTCTTCTGGTGGGCGTGGGCTGGCCGATGGTGTTCTTCCTGTACTGGCTGGTCACGAGGAAAGGCGCCCTGCGCGTTAGCGGCCACGACACCTCTCTGGGCCTCATCTTCCTGGGGGCAGCCACCCTCTATAACTTCGTCATCCCCGTCAAGGGCAACATATCTCTGATCGACTCGGCCGTTCTCTTCAGCCTTTTCGGAAGCTACATCTACCTGGTTTCGCGGATGCCTGCGCGCGAGCCGGAGCTGGTGGGGCCTGCTCTCACCCTGGGAGGCTTGCCCAGGAGACGACGCCGGGGCATGGTCACCCTCCTCTTCCTGTATGCCGCCCTGAGCATCTTCTCCGCCGCCGAGCCCTTCGTCGAGGGACTGAAGGACATAGGCGAGCAGCTAGGCATCAGCGAATTCGTCCTCATCCAGTGGTTTGCGCCCCTGGCTTCGGAGGCCCCCGAGCTCACCGTGGCCGCCATCCTGGCCTCGCGGGGTCGGGCCCTTGCCGCTATGGTCATGCTCATCTCTTCCAAGGTGAACCAGTGGACGCTGCTCATCGGCAGCCTGCCGGTGGCCTATAGCATCTCGGGCACCGACATCGGACCGCTGCCCATGGACTCCCGCCAGGCGGAGGAGGTCTTCCTGACCGCCGCCCAGTCAGCGTTCGCTGTGGCTATCTTCGCCAGCCTGAGCATCTCCTCCCGAGAGGCGTTTCTTCTCCTGGGGCTATTCGGCACCCAGCTCTTCTTCACCGACCCCGCTGTGCGCTACGGCTACGGCGGGGTCTACCTGTTACTGGCCGCTTTCGTCCTCTTCCAGGACCGGCACACCCTGCCCATCGTCTTTCGAGACGCCAGGCAGCCGAGCGGCAAGGCGCCGACCATGTCGACAGGTCCGCCAGGGGACTCGAAGGCGAGAGGGCGGACGAAAAAACCGAGCCGTTAGGCCCGGCCATGCGCTTAGCTCAACAACCGTGGTGGGCGATAGAGGATTCGAACCTCTGACCTTCTCTGTGTAAGAGAGACGCTCTTCCGGCTGAGCTAATCGCCCCCTCCAGGAATCTTATCCCCGCCAAGTTAGGCGGTCAAGCCAAGGGGCCCGGCCGCCTCAGCAGCCGCACCTCAACGGTATTTGACCGACCTCTCCCACAGGTCCCAGGCCCACTTGATGACGGTGCTGTGGCAGAAAGCCACAGTGGTAGCCAGAAAGGCGGCGGCGAGGAAGGGCGCGATACCGTGCTCCAGGAGCCAGTCACCGACGAGCATACCGACGAATGAATTGGGGTCTTGAGGTCCTGAGGGCTCTAGTATCTTACCGCCTTGCCGTATCTCTCCCGCAGCACCGTCTTCAAAACCTTCATCGCCGGATTCCGGGGCAGGGCATCGATGAAATCGACCGACCTGGGCTTCTTGTAGCTGGCCAGGCGCCCCTTGCAGAACTCGATAACCTCCTCCTCGGTCAGCGTTTCCCCCGCCTTGGTAACCACGATGGCTTTGACGTTCTCGCCCCACTGCTCATCGTGGACGCCGATGACCGCCGCCTCCAGGATCTTCGGGTGCTTGAAGAGGACCTCCTCCACCTCCGCCGGATAGATATTCTCGCCGCCGCTGACAATCATGTCCGTCTTGCGGTCCACAACGTAGAAGAAGCCTTCCTCATCCTGGCGGACGGCATCACCTGAGTGGAACCAACCGTTCCTGAAGGCCGCGGCCGTCGCCTCTGGGTTATTGTAGTATTCCTTCATGATCGTGCGGCCGCGATAAACGGCTTCCCCTACCTCGCCTACTGGCACATCCCTGTCCTCCTCGTCCACCACCCGTATCTCGACGAAGGGAAGGGCTCTGCCCACCGAGGCCACCTTTCGCTCCGCATCCGAAGGCCTTAGCATGGAGACCATCGCATTCGTTTCCGTCTGGCCAAAGCAGTCGAAGATCTTCACCTGGGGGAAGGCTTCCATGATCCGTCTTCGCAGGTCGGTGGGCAGGATGGCCGCGCCTGAGAACCAAGCCTTCAGAGAACTGGTGTCGTACTTGTTCAGGTCGGGCATTTGCAGCAGGAAGTTGGCCATGGCAGGGATCAGGAGAACCGAGTCGCACTTCTCCTGCTCCAGGAGCTGCATCACCTCCACCGGATTGAAGACTTGGGTGGGCAAGATGACCGTCGCTCCAAAGAGGAGATAGGCGAGGCACATGCCAAAGGAGGCTAGATGAAAGATGGGAGGGGCAGCGCAAGCTCGCCAGACCGACATGTCACCGAGATCGGGTTCGCGGCTAACCTCAAGGGTGGCCAGAGTCCAGAGCATAACCTGACCCTTATGGGTAAGGACGGCTCCCTTGGGCCTGCCGGTGGTTCCGGCGGTGTACATGATGAAGGCGGGGTCGTCCTCCTCCACCAGGACGAGCGGTTCATCGTCCGGATACTTCTGGAGAAGGCTCTCGAAGTGAAGCATCCCTTCCACCGGCTTCTCAGTCACCGAGATGTACTGTTTAACCTGGGGGAGGCCCTTCTGAATCCCCCTGATGGTGCCAACGAAGGTCTCCCCCAGGACGAAAGCCACGGCATCGGCATTGTTGACGATATACTTGATCTCCTCGGGGTGGAGGCGAAAGTTCAGGGGAACGGCTATTGCGCCCATTTTGGCCAGGGCGAAGTAGGCCTCCAGGTACTGGTTGCAGTTGAAGAGAAGGATGGCTACCTTCTCCCCCTTCTTGATTCCAATATCCATGAGGGCATGAGCCAGGCGATTGACGCGGGCGTTAAACTCACCATAGGTCAGGCGTGTATCGCCGAAGACAACGGCCTCTCTATCGGGGAATTTGCGGGCGTTGCTGGCAACCAACTCCCCCAGAAGCAGCCTCTTTGCTAACGCCTCTGCGATCGCCTCTCTTGATTGCATGGCCTACCTCCGTCAGAACCGGCGCCATCAAGCTTGCCTCGCCCCTCCTGTTGCTCTCGCGTCCGCAGGAAGTCCACCCCCCTTGTGCCTTTGGCGCCAGTAGTAGCGTCCCCATCCTACCCGCAGCCGCGGGGTTTAGCAAGAAGCGGGGCACCGGGCTAGGGCCAGCCCATCGCCACCACGAGCCTCACGAGGGCGTTGGCTACCGCCAGAGCGGCCAAGCCTATTATAATGGCAAAGCTGGGCTGGCTTCCGTTGCGGAGGGGTGAGTTGTATGTCTGAGGAAGAAAAGCTTCGAGAGATCGAGACGCTACAGCAAGAGCACGAGAGGCTGGCTGCTCAGTTCTTGAGCCGCTACCCCGAGGTGGCTGAGAGACGAACGACCTTCGGCCTGCCCCTCAAGCCTCTCTACACACCCCTGGATGTCGCCGACAACGACTACGTGCGCGACCTGGGCTTCCCCGGCGGCTACCCGCTTACCCGCGGGGTGAGACCCTTGGGTTATCGCACGAAGGAATGGACGCGGCGGCAGGTGGTGGGGCTGGGTACAGCCGAGGAGACGAATGAGAGGCTGCGCTACCTGTTCCAGCAGGGCCAGACGGGCTTCAGCGTGTGCGGCATGGGCTATGCTCCCTACGAATCCAGCGATGAGCGCTCGCTGGGGATTCTAGGTCGTGGCGGCGTCTGGATCGACACCCTGTACGACATCGAGACCCTGTTCCAGGGTATCGATATGGAGCAGATCACGATCAACCAGATCGGTGAGTCGGTGGCGATCTTCGCCATGATCCTCTCGGAGGCCCGGCGGCAGGGCATTCCCTTTGCCAACCTGCGGGGCACCATTCAGAACGTGGTCTTGCCGGGCGGTGAGGGGCCGGACCTGCGGGGCAACCACGGCGTGGATGTGGTCGAGTACTGCTGCCACCATCTGCCTCGCTGGAATCACACCAGCGTATCCGCTCGCGACATCCGCGAGCAGGGCATCTCCTCGGTGCAAGAGATCGCCATTGGCATCTACGGGGGAGTGAGCACAATCAGGGCGGCTCTGGCACGAGGGATCGACATTGATGTCGTAGCCCCTCGCTTGACGTTCTTCCTGAGCGCCGAGGACGAATTCTTGGAGGAGGTGGCCAAGTATCGGGCGGCGCGGCGCATGTGGGCCCGCCTGATGCGCGATCGGTTCGGCACCAAAGACCCGCGCTCCTGGCTGATGCGCTTCCACGTCCAGACCTCGGCCATCAGCCTCACAGCCCAGCAGCCGCTGCAGAATATCATTCGCTCCACGATCCACGCCCTGGCCGCCGTGCTTGGTGGCGCCCAATCGATGTCGGTCAACTCCTTTGATGAGGTCCTCGCCATCCCCACCGAGGCGGCGGCCATCCTCTCCCTGCGCACTCAGCAGATCATCCTCCACGAGACAGACGCGGCCGCCGTGATCGACCCGCTGGGAGGATCTTACTGCATCGAGGCCCTGACCAACCAACTGGAGGATGAGGCGGGAAAGCTCCTGGCCCACCTAGAGGCGATGGGTGGGGAGAAGGCCTGGGCTTACATATGGGAAGAGGCCCACCAGGCGGGCTACCGCCGCCAGCAGGCCATCGATAGAGGTGAAAGGGCGGTGGTAGGGGTTAACTGCTACGTGATGGAGGAAGAAGAGGAGAAGGCATTGGGGCTGGATGTCGGCCAGGTCTTCGAGTACGACCCCACCTGGCGGGACAAGCAGATCGCCCGCCTGGAGAAGGTGAAGCGGGAACGCGACGCCCAGAAGCTCGAGGCGGCCAAGAAGCGGCTGGCGGAGGCGTATAAAGCCAGGGAGAATATCATCGAGCCGATGATGGAGGCGGTGCAGGCCTATCTGAGCATCGGCGAAATCGTCGAGGTGCTGGCGGCAGTGCACGGCCTGGACGAGCTGGAGAAGCGCCACGGCTTCTATTTGAGCTTCCTCTACTAGAGGGAACTGTGACAGAGGAAAGGAAGATCCGCTTTCTGCTGGTGGCCGATTCCCCCGGTCACACTACTGGCTACTACGTGGTGGCCAGGGCCCTGCGGGAGGCCGGCATCGAGGTGATCCTGGGCGGCTTTCAGCAGCCGTCAGGCATGGTGGAGGCGGCGGCCCAGGAAGACGTGGACTACATCGGCTACCGCATCATGGACCGCGAGCCGCGCATTGTTGTCTCCCTGCTGATGGAGCGGCTGAAGGAAAGGGGATTGGAGCACGCCCAGGTGGTGGTGGGAGGCATCATCCCCAGGGACGACGTTCCCAAGCTCAAGGCCATGGGCGTGGGGGAGGTCTTTCGGCCGGGAGCCAAGCTGGCGGACATCGTGGCCTATGTGAAGGGCCACGCCCCCAGGAGCGCTGGATCAGCTTGACGTCGCACGAACTGAGCGGCCGATTGCCAACGGACAGATTGGGGGAACTGCGTCCCATCTTCTACCCGCGGGCGCTGGCGGTGGTGGGCGTGTCGAGAGACGAGAGGAAGTTTGGCGGCCTCTTCTTGCAGGCCCTGCTGGACTTCGGTTTCAAGGGGAAGATCTACCCTGTCAATCCAGAAGGGACGGAGATCCTTGGGCTGAAGACATATCCGACCGTTCGGGATGTCCCTGAGCCTGTCGACCTGGCTGCCATCATGGTGCCGGCGCCCCTTGTCCCCTCAGTGCTCGAGGACTGCCTTGCCAGGGGCGTGAAGGGTGCTGAGGTCTTCACCTCAGGATTCGCGGAGACCGGGAACGAGCGGGGGAGGGCCCTCGAGCGCGAGCTCACGCTCATTGCACGACGAGGCATCCGGATCGTGGGGCCTAACTGCTTCGGCATCTACTGCCCCGGGAGCGGCCTTACCCTTCTCCCGGGCGGTGACTTCCCCAGGGATAGCGGTCCCGTCGCCTTCATCTCTCAGAGCGGTGGTCACGCCGTCGAGTTCGCCCGGGAGGCCAAGGGGCGAGGGATCCACTTCAGCAGGGTCATAAGCTATGGTAATGGCTGCGATCTGAACGAGGCTGATCTCCTTGAGTACATGGCCCAGGATGACGAGACCAAGATCGTGGCCATGTACATTGAAGGCCCCCGCGAGGGAAGGCGGTTCGCGCAGCTCGTCAGAGATCTGGCCCCACGGAAGCCGGTCATCATCTGGAAGGCGGGGCTCACCCGGGCAGGGGAAAGAGCGGTACACTCTCATACCGCGTCCCTGGGAGGGGAGGAAGCCGTCTGGGACGCCCTCTTCAAACAGACCGCCGCCGTCCCCGTCCGCGGCCTAGAGGAACTGGCCGATACTGTCCTCGCCTTTCTCCATCTGCCTGCTTCCACGGGCCGGCGGGTGGGGGTGATTGGCGGAGGGGGCGGCATCAGCGTCGCCGCTGCCGACGCCTGCGATCGTGTGGGCCTGGAGGTCCCTCCGTTTGATGACGATGTTCAGCAGAAACTGCGGGAAGTCCTCCCCGCCGCCGGCACCAGCGTCAGAAACCCTGTGGATATTGGGGCACCGCTGATACCGCCCCAGGCCTTCCAGCGCGTCCTGGAGAGCGTCGCCTCCGCCGATTGCGTCGACACGATCATCGCTACACAGGCGATGTTCTACGTCCTCGGGGGAACACTCGGGCCTCCGCCTAGCGAACGGGGGCGCTTCCTCCAGAGTCTCATCGAGGCTCCAGCGAGAGTGAGAGACAGATTCGGAAAGCCTATTGTCATTGTCCTGCCGGTGGGAGGCGACGAACTGGAGATGGTCGAGGCCGAGCAGGGGCGGAGGGAGATAAGGGACCAGTACCTCAGCATGAGGATCGCCTCGTACCCTACGCTGGAGCGGGCAGCGAGGGCCATAGCCAACGTAGCCACCTACTATGCGAAGGCCGTCCAGGCGCAGGCGGCGACCTGAGCGGCATGTGGCCGCGCCCAGGGGTCGCCCCCTAGTCCCTGAACGAGATTACGTCGCCGAAGTACTCGTACTCGCCCTTGCCGTCCACCACCGTAGCCCTCAGCATCTTCATGGCTTCGAAGGACAAGTGGTCTGTGGGGCTGAGAGTCACGGTGACCCCTGGCAAGGTGAAATCGGGCTGGTAGTCCTCGAAGGAGGAGTGGATGGCATCCATCAGGCCCTCTCGTGTCAGGTTATCACAGGTAGCGCGCAGGGCCTTGACGGTGAATTCCGCCGCCCCTTGGCCGATGAGGGTGAATGTACCGGGAGCCACGTCACCGTACTCTTGCATGATCCGGTGGTGCTCAGCTATCGCTGGGTCATCGGTCCAGTCCGTCAGCTTCATGGCCTGGAGAGTAATGACCCCTTCCATGGCCTCCGGCGGGGCATACATGAACATGATAGGATCAGAGTTGACGTAGCCGATGAAGAACTGGATATCCCAGCCCATCTGGTAAGCCGCCTTGATGGCCTGAGCACAGTGGCCTGGGATGCAAGCGCCGTGCACCACTTCTACGCCAGCGTTCTTCAGGTTAGTGACCTGAGAGCGGATATCGACGGCGGTGGACTCATAGCTTTGCTCGGACACCAGCTCGTTCTTATCGGGATCGAGGCCGTTCTTCAGACCGGCCAGCTCGTCCTTGCCGTAGTCGTCGTTCTGGTAGAAGATGCCCACCTTCTTGCCGGGCAGGTTCTCGGAGATGTACTTGCCGACGATCGTCCCCTCAACGTAGTAGTCCGGCAGGATGGCAACCGACCAGGGGTGCGCCTCGGGGTCCGCGGCCCACTTGTGGGCCCCAGTCATGATCCACAAGTCGGGTATTCCCTCCTCGTTCAGATACTCCCAGACGGCCGAGTGGGCGGCCGTCCCCAGGTTAGCGACCATGGCGAACACCTTGTCCTGCTCCACCAGCTTGCGGGTGGCCTCGACGGCGTGGGCCGGGTCGTACTGATCATCCTCTATCTTCAGGACGATCTGGCGGCCGCAGACGCCCCCTTCCTCCGCATTGACGTACTTGAAGTAGGCTTTGGTGCCCGCGATGACAGGAGCGTACACTGCCCCATAGGTGCCGCTAAGGGCGAAGTGGCTGCCCAGGATTATCTCTGTGTCGGTGATGCCGGGAACCTCGCTCACGGCGGCCGGGGTGCCGGTGACCGCAGCGGTAGGTGTGCCAGCGGGAGTTCCCTCCTCTTCCTCCTCCTCGCAGGCCACTGCCAGCACCAGCAACAGCGCTGCTAGGGCGAGGAAGATCAGCGAGAATTTTCCTAGCTTCCATATAGCCACATCAGCCTCCTTTGTTGTCGACATGCTGAACAATCGGGGCAGCCCCATGCTACTCGCAGGCGCGGGGGTTGGCAAGGGGAGAGCTTGCCTACTCCGAGCGCATCGCCACCACGAACCAGGCGATGGCGTTGGGAAGGGACTAGCCTTTCGGCCTCAACTCGAACAGCCGCACCGGTCCTCGAAACCCCCTAGCGCCGTCTCGTCCCGTTCCGAGAACAGGAACCCTTTACCAGGCGCAAGGCCTCGCACGACGATGGGGGGACGGTATTTCGCGGCCAGCAAAAAGACAGGGTCTGCGCTGTCACACTTTCGAAACGATTTTCTTTCTCGGGCCGCCGTAACCTTAGCTTGTAGGCGATACAAAGAGAGCCTCATCTGGAAGCTTGGCGCTCATCCGCTGCCTGCTTGACCCACGAGGAAACGGATGGAGGATTGACAGGCTGCAACGTGAACCGGGGAGGTGAATCGACCATGAGTGAATCGGCAAACGACTACGAAGATCTGCTGGAGGAAGGCGAACACCGCTGGCGCAATCGCCTTATTGGCCTCGTGGTGCTCGCAGCGTTGGTCGCGGCGGGTGCCTACGCACTGTGGGCCCTGGTGCTGAGCGGTGAGGGTTCGTCCGGGGAGGAAACCCAGACGGCGACGGTGGGGCGAGGCTCCATCACGAACACGCTCAGCACCAGCGGCGTCGTCGCTCAGTCAACGGCGGACCTTTCGTTCGGCCAGTCCGGGCGTATCACAGCCGTGAACGTCACCCTTGGGCAGGAGGTCAACCAGGGAGACGTGCTCGCCGAGATGGAGTCAGACGAACTTCAGAGCGCCCTAGTAACCGCCGAAGTGAACCTTGCCTCCGCCCAGGCGAAGCTCGACGAGCTCCTCGAGGGCCCCAGCGAGTCCGACCTCGCCTCGGCCGACCAGACCCTCTTGCAAGCGCAGGCGAACTACGATCAGACCGAGGGCGCTCTGGAGGACCTACTAGACGGGCCTTCCGAGACTGAGCTGCGCTCGGCTGAGCTGACCGTGGCTTCAGCGGAGTCGCAGCTAGCCAAGGCGGAGGAGTCGCGCAGCAACCTGTATTCAGCAAGCGGCGATGCAGTGGCCGCCGCCGAACAAGCCGTGAGTAAAGCGGAGGATGCGCTGTGGAACGCCAAGCGCACGGCCGCCAACGCTACGATGAACTCCCCGTGGCCCAGCCTTGAACGCGCGAATTCTAGGATCCTGCCCTCGCTGTAGACGGCGACGTTCACGCCCCAGCCTGGCAACGGAGGTAGTAGAACAAATGTTATGGCGCGCTCGGCGGGACTCGAACCCACGACCTCAGCCTCCGCAGGGCTGCGCTCTATCCAAACTGAGCTACGAGCGCGCTACTTGACCGAACCTAGCGCCGGCAGAACGCCGGCGTACTGCTTTCGAGCTTGGTGCCGAAGGTGGGACTTGAACCCACACGTCCTTGCGGACACTACGCCCTGAACGTAGCGCGTCTGCCATTCCGCCACTTCGGCGCTATCCGGACACCCGGCGATGGTGGGCGGTGCAGGGTTTGAACCTGCGACCTCTTGCGTGTGAAGCAAGCGCTCTCCCGCTGAGCTAACCGCCCCCCGCCGTGCGCCCAAATTCTACCGCCCAGGCCAGAGGGAGTCAAGCAATGGGCGCCCGCCGCTGACTTACAAGGCTAAGGCCCATCGCCTCTGCGACGGGCCTTAGGGCGGAATCATCGATCTTCAGGCGCTGGTGGCAGCGGAGGGATTCGAACCCCCGACCTAGGGCTTATGAGTCCCCTGCTCTACCACTGAGCTACGCTGCCACCCTGGGTTGCGAGCCCACCTTCGCCGGCAGCCTCGGCCGAGACGAATTATATCAAGAGGCAAGACCCTTTTCAATGTCCGTGGGGAGCCGCTCATGGTGAGCTTGTCGAACCATGACCCCCGCTTCTTCGACAAGCTCAGGATGAGTGGCCAGAGGCCGTCTGACCCTCCATCTCTCACCTAGACTGAAACACTACAGTAACACTTCAAGGCTTGTTGGGGTTCTCGCTGGCAGGCCCCATGTACAGGTCGTCGTAGTAGACGTCGGCCTCCGCTGGAGCAGGGCCCGCCTCCTTATCATCGTAGCGAACCTCGAACAGAACGCGAATCTTGGAGAAGTCCTCCGGCGCAGCTCCCCAGAATTGCTGGAAATCTTGGCTGATATTGCGCTCGAAGTAGACCCACTCGCCAGGGCGTGGCTCCCCCTTGCCAATAAAGACGAAGTAGGCATTGGCGATGGCGAAGGGCTCCTCGCTAATGCCTGCCAGGGGGTAGCGCATCTGGTGGTTGGGGTAGTCGCCAGGCAGATTGGCGACATCGAAGGCAATGACAACGAACTGAAGGTACTGCTTGGAGGTGCCCCTGGTCCAGTTCTCCACACGATAATAGCCTGACATCAGCTCGGGAAACTGCTCGGGCAGTACCTCCTGGACGAGGTAGAACACCTTCGCGTGCCCCTCCTCCTCAGCCGGCACGCGCATCCGCAGCAAGGCGCTCGACTCCCCGGAGTGAGCGTAATCCTGGCTCACTTCGAAGGGGGGTACTTCCCCAGGATGAAGGGAGCACCAAGGCTCTCGGCCTGACTCGAAGTCCGAATTGTGAAACAGGTTGGCTTGCCCCTCTGTGGGCACCTGGGGCACACAGGCGCCAGGCAACGGCGTGGCGGGCGGCGTGCTCATCCCAGGTGTAACCGTCGCCAGTGGCGTTCCTGTCACGGTTGCCATAGGTGTAGCGGTCGCCGTCGGTTCCTCGGACTCCCCCCCGCCACAGGCCGCCGCCAGGATAAAGAGAGCCAGCATCAGGCTCGCGATAGCCAGCAAGCCTAGTCGAACAGTCTTGGGCAACATCGTGCGTCCTCCCACGAATGCCTTGTGTTCAGCGATCGTATGCCATTCGACCCCACAATGTAAAGCACGGGCGCTACCGCAGGACTCGGTTGAGGGGACTCTGGGCCAGGCGATACAATGGGATCGCCATGCAAACGACAACGGCCGAGCGTCTGCAAGCCCAACTGGCGGCTGTTCCCAATCGCCCTGGCGTCTATATCATGCGCAACGGCGAGGGCGAGGTCATCTACGTGGGCAAGGCAGCCAACCTGCGCAGCCGCGTCCGCTCCTACTTCGGCTCGCCCCACAGCTTCGAGACCAAGGTTCGGCGGCTGGTGGAGCAGATCGCCGACTTCGAGGTCATCGTCACCGACTCCGCCCAGGAGGCGCTCATCCTGGAGGCCACCCTGGTCAAGCGCCACCAGCCCTTCTTCAACGTTCGGCTGAAGGACGACAAGCACTACCCCTACCTGAAGATCGACCTCGGCAACCCCTGGCCGCGGGTGGAGATCACCCGTCGCGTTCAGCCCGACGGCGGCAGCCGCTACTTCGGTCCCTATGCCAGCGCCGGCTCCGTGCGCAAGACGCTCGACCTAGTGAAGAAGCTTTTTCCCTGGCGCTCGTGCACCAAGGCCATCACCGGCAAGGACCCTCGCCCCTGCCTGGACTACTACATCCATCGCTGCATCGCCCCCTGCTCCGGCTACTGCACCAGGGAGGAGTACGACAACGTCATCCGCCAGGTCATCCTCTTCCTGGAAGGGCGAGCGGACGAGGTGGTCAAGGAGCTGCGCCAGAAGATGGCCGAGGCGGCCGAGGGCTGGGAGTTCGAGCGGGCGGCCGTCCTGCGCGACCAGGTCCGCGCCGTGGAGCGGGTGACCGAGCGGCAGGCCATGGCCACCACCGACTTCATCGACACCGACGTCTTCGGCCTGGCCCGCCAGGACAATCAGGCCTGCGTGCAGGTGTTCTTCATCCGGGCCACCAAGGTCATCGGGCGCGACACCTTCACCCTGGAGGGGGTGAGCGACGAGACAGACGAGCAGGTGGTGGCCAGCTTCCTCAAGCAGTTCTACCAGTCGGCCACCTACGTTCCCCGCCGCATCCTCCTGCCCTGTCGGGTAGCAGAGGCGCCGCTCATCCAGGCCTGGCTCTCCCAGATGCGGGGCAGGAAGACGGAGCTGGTGACGCCCCAGCGGGGCGAGAAGCGGCGGCTGGTAGCGATGGCCGAGGAGAACGCCCGCGAGGCCCTCCAGATGATGCGGGCCAGATGGCTGGCCGATAGCGGCAAGACGCGAGCGGCCCTGGAGGAGCTACAGGAGGAGATGAACCTGCCGAGCCTGCCCCAGCGCATCGAGTGCTACGACATCTCCAGCATCGGCGGCACCGCGGCGGTGGGGAGCATGGTGGTCTTCCTGGATGGACGGCCTCGCTCCGCCGAGTACCGGCGCTTTCGCATCAAGACGGTGGCCGGCGCCGACGACTACGCCATGCTCCAGGAGGTGCTGCGCCGTCGCTTCAAGCGGGCATCCGCTCGTGGTGAGCTTGTCGAACCACGAGCGGACGAAGGGGCGGTAGGGTATCATGAGTTCTGGGGCGTCCTGCCCGACCTGGTGATTGTGGACGGAGGCAAGGGGCAGCTCAACGCCGCCCTGGACGTCATGCGCGACCTAGGGGTGGGCCATATTCCGACCGCCGGGCTGGCCAAGCAGCACGAGGAGCTGTTCGTGCAGGACATGTCGGAGCCGATCGTGCTGCCGCGGACATCGCAGGCCCTGTACCTGGTGCAGCGTATCCGCGACGAGGCCCATCGCTTCGCCATCACCTACCACCGTGGCGTGCGCCAGAAGGCGGGCATGCGATCGGCCCTCGATTCCATCCCCGGCATCGGGCCGAAGCGAAAGCGGGCGCTGTTGCGCAAGTTCGGGTCGGTGCAGCGCATCCGCCAGGCCTCGCTGGACGACATCGCCGCCACGCCGGGCTTCACGCGAGCGCTGGCGGAGAAGGTGCGAGAATATCTTTGAGGCAGAGACCGAAGATAGCATCCTCCGTGCGCCGGATCGTGCTCGCTGCCCTGACGGTCAATCTGGCAGTCGTCCTCATCGCGTGCGGTGGCCAGGAAGAAGGCCAGGTCACCCCGACGCCCACGGCGACGCCTGCCCCCAGCCAGACCGCCACCCCCACCGAAATTCCGCCGGCTGCACAGGAATACTGGTCTGATGTCGAACAGCTCATCGGCGGCCTCGTGCCTGAGGCTTCCACGTTTAGTTTTCGCCTGTCGCAGCTCAGGCGCGCCGAGGGGGCCATGGTCGAGGTCGTGCTCCTGGCGACCTTCCCCGACGGCTCCCAGCCCAGGCTGCACATTGTCAGGGACCCCAATCCGACAGCGGCCCCCTTTTCTACCCTCCAGGGGTTCGAAGTCTATAAGGCCGAGGACACCCTCTGGGCCAAGCTGGACGAAGGGCAGCCACCGCTGTGGGCGGGCACCGCTACCAATGAGGGATTGGGGTCGTACCTGGACTTCTACGTCTCGGGGGAGCCGGCCCTGGCCAACGAGCACTTCTGGAACGCCTTCTCTTATGCCGAGCAGCGGATCGCCCAGGCGCCGGGCACCGACGTCTCCTACGTTTGGATTAGCTTCGATGACCAGTGGAACCCCCAGAGCCGGCAGGCCGGCGGCTTCCGCGTTCAGGCCGGAAGCCAGGAGAGGACGGTGTACGTGGGCGTGCTTTTCAGCGAGGGCGACCCGGGGCTGGACTTCGCCAACCTGGCTACTACCCTGAGCCAGGACTTCCGCCAGCAGTTTGCCGTTCCCGACGTTCCCCTGGACGAGACAGAGGTCCGGCAATGGGGCTACCCCAACCACATCTGGTACGCCATGTGGGAAGCGAGTCGATAGGCTGGGCCTAGGCTGACGCGAGCGCTGGCGGAGAAGGTGCGGGAAGGGCTGTAGGCTCCGATAGGGGCCCACCAGCTTTTATTGCAGACACTTGATTTCCACCGGATGCCCTGATATAGTGCCCAGCGGGGGAACTGCGAGTTGCGCCTATTAGAGATCCTGGCATTTAGTACCGCTGCCATCTTAGTGCTCGCGGCGTCCTGCGGCGGCAAAGGGGAGGAACCCGAATCGCTGTCCGCCAGCGAGTTGGTCACCCGCGCCTATGAAGCCATGACCCAGGAGAGCTTTGCTCTCAGCGTTCCGCCAGAGCCCCCTGTCCCTCAGCTGGGCCAGCCCCCCTACAGCATTAGGTTCGGCGCCCCGGATGTCCTTCTGATGACAGGGAGAGGGTACGAGTACCCAGCGCGTCTCCTTCTGGTCGGGAGCGAGGTCTACATCTCCAGGTCCGGCAGACAGTGGGTGTACGAGCCCGACCGTCCGAATCTGCAGTTGTTCCGCCTGTGGTACGACCCGCGGGAGCTGTTGCGGATGGCCACCGACATCAGGGACGAGGGCATGGAGGCCCTAGACGGCAGGCCCCACCGAGTAGTGACCGGCCGGTCAGATGTCGCCGACTTCCTGGAGAAGTACCCGAAGTATCCAGATCAGGAGTCAGCCCGGAGCGACGCCCCGGACGAGGTCAGGTTCTGGATCGATCCGGAAACCTTCCTCGTGAGCAAGATGGAACGGGCTCCGAGAGTAGACTCAATGGAGGAGCTAGTCTTCATCAACTACGGAGAGGTCGAGCTACCCAAGCCAGAGCCGTCCATGCCGTATGAGGAAGCGGATGCCCTGTTCAACGAAGTACAGCGTCGGTGGCACCCGTTGGCGAAAGCCCTGGAGGCCTATGCCCGCAGCCACGATGGTCTCTATCCCGACGAGCTAACTCCCAACGTCCTGCAAGAGGCGCTGGAATCGGAAGGGCTGGCCTGGCCGGACAACCCGTTGAGCGGAGAGCCGATGCAAGATAGCCTGGAGCAGAACCCCGGCGACTTCCACTACCAGCCATCGCCCGATCGCCTGCAGTACTGCGCTGAGGTCTACCCTTGGGCCCAGGACGGCATACCCGTGGGCCCGCCGGGCCCAGAGGGATGGATGATGTGCCCAGAGGGCCCGGAGGCTGAAACTTCTTCTCCCTAGCTCGTAGGAGAAAGGGGTTGGACGACATCTCCGCCACGCCCGGCTTCACCCGAGCGTTGGCGGAGAAGGTGGGAGAGGGGCTGTAGGGGCCCCTACCCCACCGCAAACGCGACCACAGTCGTCACTCCTGCACCAGCGTCATCGGCGCTGACAGCAGCTCGGCCAGGGTCCGGGCGTTGTACACCGCATAGGCAAAGGCGTCGTTGTTGAAGTAGACGTAGACGTCGTTCAGGCCCTCGGCCAGCTGTCGCAAGCGCTCCGCCCGGGCCTCCAGCATCTCGGGGGTGTAGTTGCTGGCGTAAAGGGCCTCGCTGCCGTGGAAGCGCATGTAGGCGAAGGAGGAGGTGGCCACCAGGGGGCACTCCATGTCCACCATATCGAAGGCGCAGAAGCCGACGTTGTGGCGGCGCAGCAGGCGGAAGACGTCGTCCTGAAACCAGGACTGGTGCCGGAACTCGAAGACGTGCTCCAGGCCCGACGGCAGGATGTCCAGGAAGGCCTCCAGCCTGGCCTCGTTCTCGGCCGTGCGATGAAAGTTGGGCGGAAGCTGATAGAGAAGAGGGCCCAGGCGGTCCTCGAGCAGGCGAGCGCCGTCCAGGAAGCGCTGCACTGGCTCCTCCGGCTCCTTCAGCCGCTTGATGTGAGTGATGAAACGATTCACCTTGACAGCGAAGCGAAACCCGTCGGGGACGGAGCGCCGCCAGAGCTGCCAGGCGCTGGTCTTGGGCTGGCGGTAGAAGCTGTTGTTGATCTCCACCGTGGGAAAGTGCTGGATGTAGTGGGCCAGCCAGCCGGAGGTGGGCACACCCTCGGGGTAAAACAGGCCCCGCCAGTGAGCGTAGTGCCAGCCAGAGGTGCCAATCCAGAAGCGAGCGCCCACGATCCCCTCCTGTCCGCCAATGCCCCGTCGTGGCGATTATAGCAAAAACCGCCTCGCTATCGGAGTCGCCCAATGGTATAATTAGTTTAGAAATTCGCTTCTGGGTAGGCGTCTTGCATGGCCAAAGTTACCTATAGCCTGCTGGAGAAAGCCAAGGGCCAACTCTTCGCCGAGCTACGCCACGACATCCGCGACGAACGAGTGCTAGCGGCCATGGCCAGCGTTCTCCGCGAGAAGTTCGTCTCCGATGACCTGCGCGCCTTCGCCTACGAGAACCGTCCCCTTCCCATCGGCCACGGCCAGACCATCTCCCAGCCCCTCATCGTGGCTATGATGACCGAAGCCCTCGACCTCAAAGGCAACGAGAAGGTACTCGAGCTGGGGACCGGCTCCGGCTACCAGGCGGCCATTCTGGCCGAGCTGACAGCCCGAGTGGTGACGGTGGAGCGCATCGCCCCTCTGGCCGAGCAGGCGGCAGCCGTCCTGGCGGAACTGGGATACCATAACGTCCAGGTCCACCCGGCCGGCGATACCCTGGGCTGGCAGGAGGAGGCACCTTACGAAGGGATTCTGGTCACGGCTGCGGCACCCGACGTCTCGCCCGCTCTGATCGAGCAGTTGGCGTCCCAGGGACGGCTGGTGATCCCCGTCGGCACCCACGACGTGCAGGAGCTCCTTCTCGTAACCAACAGCCCGGGCGGCCTCACCACCAAGCGCCTGGGCCCCTGCCGTTTCGTGCCCCTGGTAGGGGCCGGCGGCTGGCCCAGCACCGATTTCGGTTTCCCCGAACTTTAGCTTCGAAGTTTTCTCTTCGGCAGCGGACTCTCCAAGGTTTGCTGCTTTTTCAGGACATTTTGTCAATTTCCCCGCATAGCTAGGTTAACTTAACCCATCGCTAAGCGTTCTACATTGGTGAAGAAATCGTCAGGATTTGCCATTGAGATTTTTCTTTGGCTTGCTTAGACGGCAAGAGACAGGATGTGTGTAGAGTAATCCGACCCTCAAGTCAGGCATTAGAAGACGGCCGGAGGTAAGGCATGGAGAATCATCTGACTACATTCTTGGACTTTCTCTCGGCGGAGAAGGGAGCCTCCAACAACACTATCGCAGCCTATCGTAATGACCTGGAACAACTAGCCAACTACCTCAAGGCGAGCGGTAATGGCAAGGGCTGGGAAAAGGTCGACCGCATGGTCATTCAGGATTTCATCCTCAACCTGAAGCAGCGTAAGTATGCCGAAACGACTGTTGCCCGCAAGGTGGCAGCCATCCGTTCCTTCTTTGGTTTCTTGGCCGCCGAAGGCATTCTAGCCGACAACCCCACCGAGGGCCTGGCTTCGCCGCGTGTCGGCAAGATGCTCCCCAAGGCTATCACCCCCAATGAGGTGGATGAACTGCTGGAACAGCCCTGCAAGCGGGCCACCCCTGAGGCCAGGCGAGACCGGGCGATGCTGGAATTGCTATACGCTACCGGCATGCGAGTCACCGAGCTGGTGTCGCTGGACTTGGCTAACGTCAGCGTGGACGGAAAGAATCCCTTCGTTCGCTGCACGGGCAAGGGAGCCAAGGAGCGGGTCATCCCCATCCACGAGCAAGCTAGCGAGGCCGTGGCGGAATACGTGGCGGAAGCCCGGCCCCTCATAGTCCGCAACAAGAACGAGAAAGCCCTGTTTGTCAACCGCCGCGGCGAGCGGCTCACCCGTCAGGGCTTCTGGCTAATCCTTAAGGGATATGCTAAGGCGGCCAACCTGCGCGACGATGTGACGCCACACACCCTGCGCCACAGCTTTGCCACCCACATGTTGCGGGGCGGAATGCCCCTGCGTCACGTCCAAGAGATGCTGGGCCACGCCAATATCTCGACCACTCAGGTGTACACGCATCTGGCGACCGAGCACGTGCGGGAGGTGTACGAGAAAGCCCATCCCCGCGCCGTGTAGCCCGAGCCTTGGCCAACAATGTCCTATAGGGAGGTGAAGGTAACTGTCACCTCCCTTTTACTATTGCTTGTCATCCTCTGCCTGGCCTGCGCCCAGGAAACGCCCCAAGAGACGTCCACGCCCGCTCCTACACCATCGCCCTCAACCCTGCCCTCCCCTACACCCCCGCCCCCGCCCGACGAGACCCGTCCCTTAGACCGCGACCTCCTAGAGCTAGCCGTTCGCCTGGGTCGCACCGGCGGCCCTCTGCCGCCTGTTGCCCACCAGGAGCCGCCAGTCTATCGGGAGGGCCAGCAGCACGAATTCACCGTCATGGATGCTTTGGTGCCCTCCCTGCGGACGGTGAACGCCACCCTTCGCCTGATCACCCCCCACGCCTACTTCTACTTCCAGGACGGCCTCGATGTCTCCCAGGAGGATATTGAAGAGGCAGGACGAGACTTCGAAGAGATCGTCTACCCTACAGTCACCCGCTATTTCGGGCAGGAGTGGACGCCGGGGGTGGACAGCGACCAGCACATCACCCTTCTCCACGCTGACCTGCCCGGCTTGGGTGGCTACTTCAGCGATGGGGACGAACACCCCCGCGCCGCCTGCCCCGCGAGCAACGAGCGGGAGATGATCTACCTAAATGTTAGCGGTCTAAGGCCGGGCTCCGATGGCTACAACGGCCTGGTAGCCCATGAGCTCCAGCACCTGGTGCACTGGAAGGCCGACCCCACCGAAGAGACGTGGGTGAACGAGGGCCTGTCGGAGATGGCGCGCGAGTTGGCCAAGGGCAGCCCAGGGGCCGCGCCGATCGCCGTTGCAGCGCCCGACACCCAGCTCAACGCCTGGGAACCGTTGGGTGCCGGCAATGCCCCCCACTACGCAGCCTCCCACCTGTTCGTCCGCTACCTGCTGGAACACCACGGCGGCTGGGAAGATGCCCGCCGGCTTGCGCAGGAGCCCGCCGACGGCATCGAGGGCATAGATGCCTACCTTGCCCCCTTCGGCGTCACCTTCGAGGAGGTCTTCGCCGACTGGCTGGTCGCCAACTACCTGGACGACCCCGAGGGCGGGCCCTACAGCCACGCCGATGCCGAGGTCGAGGTATCGTCGGCTATCACCCTCGCGGACTACGGCGAGGGCGAGGATAGCGTCCATCAGTTCGCCGCCGACTACATCGAGGTGAAGCTGGGCGAGGGCGATGCCGTCTTCTCCTTCGACGGCGGCGAGGCGGTCAAGGCCATCGCCAACGAACCCCATAGCGGCCGTGGCCAGTGGTGGTCGGGCCGCGGCGATGCCATCGATAGCACTCTCACCGGCGAGTTCGATCTGACCGGCCTTGAGAGCGCCACCCTCACCTTCTGGACCTGGTACGACATCGAGAAGCACTGGGACTACGCCTACGTCATGGCCTCCAGCGACGGCGGCGGCACGTGGCAGATCCTGCGCGGCCGCCAGACCAGCGACGAGAACCCGCTCGGCCTCGCCTATGGACCCGCCTACACAGGCAAGAGCGGCGACGGCGACAGCCCTGCCTGGGTGGAGGAGAGCATCGACCTCAGCCCCTTCGCCGGTCAGAAGATCCTCCTGCGCTTCGAGTACATCACCGATGAGGGCGTCAACCTCGACGGGTGGGCCATCGACGACATCGCCATCCCCGAGCTGGCCTTCCTCGACGATGGGGAAGAAGACCACCCCTGGCGGGCTCAGGGCTTCCAGCGCCTGACCGCGCCCCTGCCCCAGCGCTTCATCGTGGAGGTCATCGAGATGGGCGAGACCACCAGCGTGCAGCCGCTGCCCCTGGACGAGATCAACCGGGGCGAGGTCCGGCTCTCGGGCTTCGGGTCGAGTCTGGACAAGGCGGTCATCGTCGTCGCTGCTGCCAGCGATGGCACCACCCAGACGGCTGCCTATCGCTATTCCCTGCGGCCGGCGCAGCCCTGAGCCCTTGCCTGCGGGTCGGCTCGTAGGTATGATGAAACGCGTCATGATCATCGCCGTTATTGGCGGAGAGGAAGCTTCAGCCGAGATGGCCCGCCTGGCCGAAGAGGTGGGGCGCGAGCTAGCCAGACGAGGCTGCACTGTCGTCTGCGGCGGCGGCAGTGGCGTGATGGAAGCCGCCTGTCGGGGTGCCCGCGCTAGGGGCGGCCATACCATCGGCATCCTCCCCGGCCACAACGCAGCCGAATCGCCCCCCAATGACTACGTAGAGTTCCCTATCTTCACCGGCCTGGGGTTCGCCCGCAACTCGATGGTCGCGCTCTCTGGCCAGGCAGTCATCGCCATCGATGGCGCCTATGGCACCCTCACCGAGATCGCCTACGCCCTCATCCACGAGGTGCCCATCGTTGGGCTAGACACCTGGGAATTCTCATACCATGGGCACGATGCCGATCGCATCCTGCGAGCCGACGACCCCGTAGATGCCGCCGAGAAGGCGATTGCGGCGGCGCAGAAGGCGCCCCGCCGCTAGCAGAGGAGCAGGCTTGTGGAAATCGATAGCATAGAGGCCCGCGAGATCCTCGACTCCCGCAGCAACCCCACCCTGGAGGTGGAGGTGGTGCTGGCCGAGGGGACGGTAGGGATGGCTGCCGTCCCTTCGGGCGCTAGCACCGGCGTTCATGAGGCGCTGGAGTTGCGCGATGGCGACGCCGACCGCTACGGCGGCAAGGGCGTCCTCAAGGCAGCGGCCAACGTCGGGCAGGAGATCGCCCTCAAGGTGGTGGGGGTATCCTGCTTCGAGCAGGCGGCCATCGACGAGGCCATGACCGATCTGGACGGTACCCCCAACAAGAGCCGCCTGGGAGCCAACGCCATCCTGGGCGTCTCGCTGGCGGTAGCCCATGCCGCCGCCAATTACCTGAACCTACCCCTTTATCGATACCTGGGCGGCCCGACGGCCCGCACGCTGCCGATGCCTTTCTTCAATATTATCAATGGCGGCAGGCATGCCCCTGGTGGCACGGATATCCAGGAGTTCATGGTTGTGCCCGTGGGAGCCAAGACCTTCAGCGATGCCCTGCGCATGGGAGCCGAGGTCTACCACTCCCTCCACAAAGTGCTGGCCGACAAGGGCCTTCCCACCACCGTGGGCGACGAGGGTGGCTTCGCGCCTCCCCTGCCCAAGAACGAGGAGGCGATGAACCTCCTGCTGGCGGCCATCGAGGCGGCCGGCTACCGCCCGGGCGAGGAGGTGGCCATCGCCATCGACGCGGCGGCCAGCGAGTACTATCGCGATGGCCAGTACGTTTTCGCTCGCGAGGGGCGCACCTTCAAGGACGCCGACGAGATGGTGGCCTTCTGGGAGGACTGGTGCGGCCGCTACCCGATCGTCAGCATCGAAGACGGCATGGCCCAGGACGACTGGACGGGCTGGTGGAAGCTGACGGCGGAGCTGGGGCGCAAGGTGCAGATCGTGGGCGACGACCTGTTCGTCACCAACGTGGAGCGCATCCAGAAGGGCATTCGCGAGGGAGCGGCCAACGCGGTGCTCATCAAGCCGAACCAGATCGGGACGTTGACGGAGACCCTGGCGGCCATCGATACGGCCAAGCGCGGCGGCTGGCGGGCGATGATCTCCCACCGTAGCGGCGAAACGGAGGACACGACGATAGCCGACCTGGCGGTGGCCACGGGTTGCGGTCAGATCAAGAGCGGTGCCCCCGCCCGCGGCGAGCGAACGGCCAAGTACAATCGCCTGCTGCGCATCGAGAAGGAACTTGGGCCAGGGGCGAGGTTTGCCGGAAGAGAAGCGCTGAGATAGTCGCAGGATGGTCGTGCCTTGCCACGGCAGCAATTATCTGCTAAGGAGTAGAGCATGAATCGAAGTCTTCTGATCGCCCAGCTTGGCGCCATATGCCTGTGCGTTGTGATGGCGGCGGCCTGCGGAGGAGGAGAGAAAGACATCGCTGCTACGCCAACGGCGACAACTCCAGAGGCGACACCAGCATCTCCCCAACCCACGACCCCTGGCCCGGGGGGCACCCCAATTACTCCCAGAGCGACGGACATCAGCTCGAGGGGCGAGAAGGTTGAAAGCGTGGCAAACACCGTCGTGCGCCGGGTCACCTGGGAAGATGGCACAACCTACGAGGAAAGCATCTCCGATCTGGTCTTCCGCAGTGCCGGTAAACCCGATGCCGGTCACGGTCACCGGGTGACGGCTCGCTGGCTGGGTGATGCCAGATGGCAGGTCACGATATTCATGCGGGTTGTCGACCGCTCGACCGAGCCATCAACGGTGACCGATCTGGTAGGCGAGTTCTACTACGACGAGGAGAAGGACGAGTTTGCCGCCGCCAACGGTAGGGGCCTATTTGCTCTGACCGGGCGAAACCCGTGCACATCTGGCGAGCCACAGCCCGATTACTGCCCCCTGGACAAGGAAGTACGTCCCTAGCACTGCCTAGCTGGCAATCAAGGCGCCACGGCTGCCCCCACGAGCGCTCCAGACCCGCCGGGAGGGCAGCCAGTAGCAGGAGGGAGGCGCAATGGGAAAAGGAAGAAGGTACATCATCAAGACAAAGGCGTTTGTGGCCCTTCTGGCTGCTGTGCTGGTGGTCGCGTGTGCTTGCGGGGAGGGCAAGGAAGAGCCCAGCCCTTCGCCAACGACGGTGGCTACGCCAACACCATCCCCTACGTCGGAATTCCCCTTCGAATTCGAAGGGGCCATAGGCATCGACCTGACCACCTTCGGCGCCTTCTTCGAGCAGGGTAAGCCCATCCAACTGGGCATGACCGTCGCTGTTCGAGAGCCGATGACCCTTTATTACCGTACTAGCCAGCGCTATGACCTGACGGTCATCGATTCCCAAGGGGAGGAGGTCTGGCGCTGGTCGCGGGATCGCGCCTTCGCCCAGGTCACAGCGGAGGTGCCGCTGGAGGCGAACGAGATGCTTTCGTTTGCTGAGACCTGGGACCAGCGAGACAACGATGGCCAGCAGGTGCCGCCCGACAACTACCAGATAGCAGCCGAAAGCTCCCACTGTGACGCCAACTACGAGAACTGCGGCCAGCTGACCACCTCTGCCACCATCCAAATACGCCCGTCGGAAGGAGAGCCGTAGGTCTTGGCCACGGCTAAGGCAGGGGCTTTTCCCGTCAGCCGACGTAACTAACCCCTCCAACAGGCGTCTTTGGAATTGGCGTGGATAAGGGCCCGGCCCTCGGGTTGGATGGGCTAACGACCGCCGCTATAATCGGTGCGTAATGCCGGAGTTCACGAAGGCTCGCCCAGATGTCGGAGGATCGCGCCTAGGGTTGGCTGTTTCCGTACCCTTGGTGGCTGTTGTGCGTTGTGTAAGTCGAGGGCACAGGGGGAAGCGTCCTTGTGCCGCGGTCGCTTCACGCCTGGAAGACCAGGGGTCGCTGAAAGGACCGCATCGATGAAAATGATGTTGGCCAGTGGAGCGTTAGCCGGAGTGGTGTTAGCTCTGGCAGCATCGGCAGGGGGCGTTGTGGCCGAAGGTAACAGCGCCGCCCAAGAGGCTGTGACTATCGGCGTGGACGTTGAACCGGCGGGCAATACAGCCACTTCTCTCGGCCCTATTGACGCCTGCATATCGGTGAGCATCGGTGACACCTTCCAAGCCGATATCTTTGTCACCGATGTCGCCGACCTTCTGGCCTGGGAGACGTACTTTGTCTACGACATGTCAATCATCAACATCGTCAGCCGGGACGTCATGATGTTCCAGGCGGCGAACCCAGGCAGCAACGTGTTCGACGTATCTGAAGGCCTACCTGACATCGACGGTTACTACCGGGCCGCCGGAGTCGATCTAGCAGACCCACCTGCACCCGATAGCGGCTCCGGCGTCTTCGCCAGGCTCACCCTGAAAGCCGTCGGGCCAGGCGTCAGCCCGCTGAGCCTTTCCCCTATCGATATAAACGAGGATGGCACGATAGACCTTGGTGCCTCCCTAAAGAACATTGAGGCTGAGTCCATCGGCGATGCAGACGGCGACGGCTTCTTTGATGGCCCGATTGCCAATGCCGAGATAGCAGTAGATACGGCTTGTCCGGGCGGTACGCCCGCCGCCTCCCCTACAGCGCATGCGGTCTCCCCCACCCCAACGGGGACACCGACAGCCACGGCGGCAGCTAGTCCCACAGTGCCGGCCAGCCCCACAGCGCCAGCCAGCCCGACAGCCACAGCCGCAGCCAGCCCCACAGAGGATGAAGGGTCAGCATGGACCGGCGGCCCGGCCATCATAGGCTACGTCCTGGGGGGCTTGGCAGCGGCGCTCCTGGGCGGAGCTGCCTTGCTTGGCGTCAGAAGGCGTCGTGCCGGATAGGGAGGAGGAAGTGTGGTGGCGAGGACGAAGCTGCTGGCCGTAACGCTGGCCGGCTGCCTCTTGGTCATCGCCCTCGGGGCATGGATTCTAGCCGCTGGGAACGAGACCACCCAGGCCAGCCCGGACGTCACCCTGGGCGTGGATGCCGACCCCAGTGGCAACACGACCACCTCCCTGGGCTCCATTGAGGCCTCCCGAACGGTGGCCTGCGGCGAGACCTTCGAGATAGACCTCTTCATCCAAGATGTTACCGATCTGTTGGCCTGGTCAGTAACGCTGAAGTACGACGCCTCCGTCCTAAGGATTACCGGACAGGATGTGCAGATGTTTCAGGCGGCCAATGGAGGGAGCGACGTACGGGACAGGTCGCTGGGGGACCCAGGGCTGGCCGGCGGCTGGGGCGGCGGCTACTACGATGTCGCAGCCGCAGACGTTGCCGAGCCTGCCGCGCCTGATAGCGGTTCGGGCGTATTGGCGAGACTTACGGTGGCGGCGGTCGGAACCGGCGAGAGCTCGGCCGGTCTCCAGGGCCCAACCCTGTGGGGCTATCCGCCTCCCACGTCCATCAGCGTAGGGATGGCCGACGCCGAAGTTACGGTGGTCGGGCCGTGCGAGGACGCAGACGAAGATGGGATCGACGACGGCGTGGACAACTGCCCCGCGGTCCCCAACTTCAAGCAGGTCAACACCGACGCCGGGGACCAGGACGGCGACGGACGGGAGGGCGAGGACGCCATCGACGGCATGGACAACGATGGCGATACTCGCGTCGACGAGGATCCCCCGGGGGACGCAGAGGGCGACGCCTGCGACGATGACGACGACAACGACACCATCCCCGACAGCGACGACAACTGCCCTCTGATCCCCAATGTCGACCAGACCGACTCCGACGACGACGGCCTGGGCGATGCTTGCGACGATGATGACGACAACGACACCATCCCTGACAGCACCGATAACTGCCTTGGGGTCCCCAATCCCGACCAGACCGACTCCGACGACGACGGCGTGGGCGATGCTTGCGACGACGACGACGACAACGACACCATCCCCGACAGCGCCGATAACTGCCCTCTGGACTTCAATCCTGACCAGACTGACTCTGACGGCGATGGACTGGGCGATGCTTGCGATGCTTCGCCCGGCCCTCCGCCCACTCCGCTACCAACACCCGCGCCCAGCCCAACCGTCGCGCCTGCACCCCCCAGTCCCAGCACGGCCTGGACGTACTCCTGCTACCTTGGTGCCTCCCAGGCCACCGAAGACGCCCTGGCGGCCATCGGCGGCGATGTCCTGGCGGCATACCGGCTAAGGCAGGACCAGAGTTACGACAGGTGGTTTCCGGGTAAGCCCGACGCGAGCACGATGAAGGTGCTCAACCCCTACGACGCCTTGTTTCTCCTCGTGGCCGGCGATGGCGGCTGGCCTCAGGAACCGTGGGGCGAATCTCCTACCAGCGTCGACCTCGTCTTCGGCTGGAATAGCGTGTGCTACAGCGGCCAGACGAAGGACGCCGCGACGGCGACCGAGGGGATCGTGGGCCAGCTCGCAATTGCTTATACTCTGGCCCCAGGCCAGACCTGGAAGCGATTCGTCCCTGACAAGCCGAATGTGAGCACCCTGAGCCAACTGGAGTCTTTGACCCCTGTGCTTATCCTGGTCACCGAAGAAGGCGGCGCCCTGTGGGTGTTTGACCCCTAGAATGGGCCGAAGACTGAGGCAAGACCAAGGAATGCGGACTCTGCTTACAGCTGCGATCTTGGCAGCAGTGCTACTGCAGGCGTGCGCTGGCAACGGGCACGACGGCGAGCCTTCGCCCGCTGCGACAGGCAGCGCGCAAATGAGTTCCAGTGAGATCGTGGCCTTTGTGCAGCAGTATCAGGTGGCACAGCACGTCGAGCGCCCAGACGGCCTTTGGGAAATCACCATTGTGGCGCTAGGCTCTCGGGTTGACGATTTCTGCCTGGATTCACCCAGATGGTCGGCGGGTGAGAGGACAACAAGCTGGCGCGTATTCGCTGAGTGCACAAAGGAAGAGAGCGTCCCGGCCGATAATCCCCTGCGGTTCGAGTGGCTGTTCTACCCCGACATGGGCTCAGTCATGCCATTTAATCACGCCGCCCACGTAGCCCAATATCAATACCCGTGGTAGGGGAAATGAGCGGCAGCGGCAGGAGGGAGAAAGTGAACTGGCTGACCAAGGTTGCTGTCCTGCTGGCAGCGCTGCTCCTATCAGCGGGCATTAGCTGCGGCGGCGAGGAGGCCCCTTCCACCATCGTCGTTGATAGCACCGCCGATACCGATAGCCGCGATGGCGTGCTGACCCTGAGAGAGGCCATCCTGCTGGCCAGCGGCGAGCTGGCGGTGGCCGACCTGGACTCGGGGGAGGCCGACAACGTCGGCAAACGGGTCGGGCCTGATTCCAGGGACACGATTACCTTTGATCCTTCGGCCTTTCCAGCGTCGGGTGGCGGCACCATCTCCCTAGCCGCACCGCTACCGTCGCTTAGCACCGGCTCGGACGGCATCGACGGCTCGCAGGCCAGCGTAACAATCGACGGAGTCAATCAGAGCTTCGAGTGCATGGTAATTGGTTCCAACGATAACGCTGTAAAGGGGTTGGAGATTAAGAACTGCCTTGTGGGGGTGATGATCCAGGCGGGCGCCCAGGGGAACGTGATCGGCGGCTCAGCAGCAGGGGAAGGAAACGTTATCTCCGCCAATGACGAAGGCATAGTGATCGGCGGTGCCGGCGCCGACGGCAACGTGGTGAGGGGCAACCTCATCGGCGTCGATACCAGCGGCAGCAGCCCCTTGAACAATCGCAACGGCGTGCACATTCATGGAGAGGCGCGGGCGAATCTCATCGGCGGCAGCAACCCAGGCGACCGCAACATCATTTCGGGCAACAAGGGCGTGGGCATCACCATCAGGGGTAGCGCCAACATCGTCCAGGGCAACTACATCGGCACCGACGCCAGCGGCACTGTGGCCATACCCAACGGAATGGAAGGAATATGGGTCGCGCCCGACGCCCGGGACAACATCATCGGCGGCAGCAGCGCCCAGGAGCGGAACGTCATCTCTGGCAACGACCTCTTTGGCCTAAGCATCTCCGGACGCGGTGCCACTGGCAATGTGGTCAAGGGAAACTACATCGGCGTTGACGCCAGCGGCAGTGCTGCTTTGGCCAACCCTCACGGCCTGGTTATCGGCGACGGGGCCCAGAACAACGTCATCGGCGGTTCCGGCCATGGGGAAGGCAACGTTATCTCTGCCAATGGCACCGGGATGCTCATCCGCGGCGCCGATACCAGCGGCAACGCGATCATCGGAAATTACATAGGGACGGACGCCAGCGGCAGCCAACCGTTAGGGAATGCCCTGGGCATATGGATCCTCAAAGGTCCCCACCACAATACTATCGGCGGGACCGGTGCGGGCGAGGGCAATGTCATCTCAGGCAACAGCCTCTACGGGGTGCACGTCGAGGGGCCGGAGACCGTGGGCAACACCATTCGGGGCAACTCCATTCACTCCAACGGCCAGCAGGGTATCCAGACCACGGACGGAGGCAACGGGCAGTTGGAACCTCCCGCTATCAGCGACGTGAGCCCGGTAAGGGGCAGCGCCTGCCCCAAGTGCACCGTCGACATCTATTCCGATTCGGCCGATGAGGGGGAGGTCTACGAAGGTTCGACGGTTGCCGACGCCGATGGCGGCCTCATCTTCGAGGGCAGCGCATCCGGCCCCAATATTACGGCCACTGCCACCGATGGCGACGGCAATACCTCTGCCTTTTCCTGGCCACTGATAGCAGGGACCCGATGATGGCCGCGCGGCATTCCTAGAATCGCGGAATTCGGAGGGGAAGCGCCGTCCGTTAGCGACCTGCTTGGGTCTCTGGCCCTACGCGCACTGCGTTCCCAGAAGGCCCCTGTAGAGCAGGACGTCCAGAATGTCCACGCTGCCGTCCGCGTTAAGGTCATAGCGATTGTCGTAGGGCTTGGGCGCCAGCTTCCACCTGTAGTAAAGCACATCAAAGATGTCGACCTCGGTGTCGTTGTTGATGTCCGGCGGCCAGGCATCCTCACCAGGATTGTCGGAGCAGGAGTCGAAGGGGTCAGTCCCGATGTAGGTCTCGACAGCGTTGGTGAATCCGTCCTCATCGCTGTCGGCGCTGGCACTCGCAAGACTTCGCACATTCACCAGCCCGAAGCCGTACCAGCTGTCCCGGCCGGCGGCCCCCAGGTCGTCCGCCGTCTCCTGAAGCCACAGGCGGGCGTCGTCGTTGACCCTGCCATTTCCGTTGCCGTCCGATATGCCGCTGGCCAGGACCAGAGCAGCCGCTCCCGCTACGTGAGGTGAAGCCAAAGACGTACCGTTGGCCCAGACATAGCCGCCACCGAGGTAGGTCGTCCTCACCGACACGCCCGGCGCGGCAAGCTCCACTGCTGGCCCCGTGCTGGAGAAGCAGGGCCGGAGGTCGTCAGAGTCGGTGGCACCCACCGCGATTACCTCGTCGAAGCGGGCCGGATAAGCTACATTGTCGCCGCTGCCGCCGCAGGTGCCCTCGTTGCCGGCAGCAGCAACGAGAAGGACTCCCGCCTGGTAGGCATTGGCGACGGCTGTTTCCAGGCTCCACGAATAATCAGGGCCGCCAAAGCTCATGTTGGCGACATCCATACCGTTGTTTACGGCCCAGTTAAGGGCGGCAATGATGTCGCTGCTCCAGCCCGAGCCTTCATCATCGAGCACCTTTAGGGCATACAACTCCGCTGCGGGGGCCACTCCTACCACGCCGCTGTCGTTGTCTTCCGCCGCCACCGCCCCGGCCACCAGCGTGCCGTGATAATGATCATCGAGAGGATAGGGATCCGCATTGACGAAATCGTAGCCGCCGGCGTAGTTGTCATCGAGGTCTGGGTGCCCGTAGTCTATGCCAGTGTCCAGAATGGCAACCTTGATGCCTTCCCCTGAATTGACGGGGTGAACTTCGCCAGCGCCGATGTGCTTGACCCCCCAGGAATTGTCCAGCTCGGTATCCACCAGCCGAACTATCTGATCCTCCTCCACCATCGCCACGCCGGGGGCAGCCCGAAGGGCAGCCAAGGCCCCACGGGGAAGCTCCACGGCAACGGCTGGCAGAAGGTCATAGCTGTGCCGGACGACGCCGCCCAGGTTGCGGACCAGCATCTCTTGACTGGCGCCAGGGGGCTGATGGAAGGTAACGATAACTCGAACGGGAGCCGACGACTCAGCCGTAGCGCTCCAGGACCACAGCCCCAGGCCGCTGACAATCAGCACAACAAGCAGGACGCGCTTCACCTAGCCCCCCAACTGCACCAAGCGAATAACCTTATGTCCACTAAGTAAGACACAACAATCACCTTGGGCGTTACATCTGGCGGCGCTCAAATACTCTTTGCGCCCTGGCGGCACACAACCCCTGCCTGCATCGAAGCTGGTAGCGCCCCACATGATACCTAATTCTATCACATGGAGCAATAGCGCCAGCCCGTTCAAGCTAAGGCGGTCTCCATGTATTCTTTGAGCAGGACTGCTCTTGGCTCAACTGGCAAAGAACGCGAAGATTGTTGAGCTGGCCCCGGGACACCCCGGCGCTATGCCTGCTTGGTCACCCGATGGCTCATCGATCGCCTTCGTTTCCGGGCGAGACAATCCACAAGGCGATATTTACGTAGTAGATGCTGACGGCAGCAACATGCAGCGCCTGACAGAGGACGATTTCGGCGAGGCAATGCTTGCGTGGTCGCTGCGCTAGCCCCCTGGTAGCGGTAGCGTCCAACAGGACACGAACATGAACAGGATTGCGTTGCCGTGGCTAAGGTGTATGATGACTCGTGCTAGGTTCATGTAGCTAGTGTGGTTCTGGAGGGAATGCCATGTCGATGTCGTGGAGCCGCCATATGGGCCTCGTGATAGCATCAGTGGTTGTCTGTCTGTCGGTAGTGCTGTTGCCAGCCTGCGGAGGACAGGAAAAGCAAGCCGCTGCGTCTCCCACTCCGGCAACACCGACCGCTGCGTCTCCCACTCCGGCAACACCGACCGCTGAGTCAACGTCTTCACCCTCCGTGCCACTTCCGGCCGGGCGCATCGCCTTTGCGTCCAACCGCGGCGAGAGCGAGGACATCTACGTCATGAATGCCGACGGCTCAGGCGTGGTCCAACTCACCGATAGCCCAGCCAATGATAGGGCACCCACCTGGTCACCTGACGGTTCCCGCATCGCTTTTATCTCCTATCGTGACGGCAAGGCCGAGATCTACGTGATGAACGCCGACGGCTCCGAACAGACCAACCTCACCAACAACCCGGCCAACGATCGGGCACCTGCCTGGTCGCCTGATGGCTCCCGCATCGCCTTTACCTCAGACCGCGATGGGAGCACCGAGATCTACGTTATGAGTGCCGATGGCTCAGAACAGACCAAGGTCGCCAGCAGCCCAACCGGCGATTCCGACCCTACCTGGTCGCCAGATAGCTCGCGGATCGCCTTCGTTTCGGCGCGCGACATCGGCCGGCAGATCTATGTGATGAACGCCAATGGTTCAGGCCTGACCGAGCTGACCCACGACCGCACTGATAACATGTGGCCTGCTTGGTCGCCTGACGGCAGCAAGATCGCTTTCAACTCCGAGCGCTATCGTCACGCCGACATCTACACCATGAATACCGACGGCTCGGGCGACATGCGGCTCACCACTGAATCTGGGGAAGACTATCAGGCGGCCTGGTCGCCTGACGGCTCCTGGATTGCCTTCACCTCGGGCCGCGACGGCAATCACGAAATATACATTATGAAGGCCGACGGCTCTGCTCAGGCCAATATCACTAACAACCCAGGCAGCGACACCCGTCCTGCCTGGTCACCTATCATGCCGTAGACGAGCGGCGCTTCCCAAGGCCTCGAGAGAGGTGACTGTCGTTGGCGCCAGGCCGAGTACCACCTAGAGCGAGTGGGGCGCAAATCACCACCCATTTTTCACCTGCTCAAGCTGTGCCAGCGGCCAAGGGCAGTTGACAACGCAACGTGTCGGGCAAAACAGCGTTGATATAATAGGTGCTATAATAACCATAAAGTTGACCCGTTGCCGGCCTGGATGACGCTAGGGAGCCAGTACAGGCGAAGAGCCTGAAATAGAGAGGGGACTGAGGCGGACTATCCCCAAGGAGGCGGCCCGATGAGAAGGAAAGTGCTCTGTGTCTTGGTCGGGACGGCGGTGATGGGCCTTCTATCGCTACTGGGCTGGGTGCTTTATCTTGCAAGCCCGGGCGCCGAGGCGCAAACTTCCGCCCTGCTCGCCGCTGGCGGCTCGGCCGATGTGAAGATCGTCGACCAGTACGTGGAGGGACCGGCCGAAATCCCGCTAAGCGAGGACGTCGCTATCGACGTCAGGAAGGTGATCCACAACAACGGGCCCTACGAGCCGGTGGACGCCCAAGTCCTGGGGACGCCCGCAGCCCCCGAAGGCTGCGATATCACCCCGGCGAGCCACCTGGAAGAGATTGTCAACCTGCCGGTTAGTGTGGACGTGACGATCCACGAGCCGTTTACTATCCACTGCTACGAGCCGAGCTGGCACACTTTCACCTTCGACAACGTGCTCGAGGTCACCACTGCGGGCGTGGACGACCCAGAGCCTTCGAACAACACATGGCACACCGACTGGACGGTGGGTGCGGTCACCGAGGCCGATCTGGAGGTCGTCAGCCAGACAGTCATCGACTGGCCCACGGAGATCTTTGCCAGTGTGGACGTGCCAGTCACTTTAGAGGCAGAAGTGCGCAACAACGGCCCCTATGGGCCGGTGGATGCAGAGCTTCAGGGGTGGCTATCGCCGCCGAGCGGGTGCACTGCCCACCCCAGCCCCGCCGTTGACCAGGTCGTCCTGGCCGCCAGCGAGACGAAGACGGTCCAACAGCAGCTCACCATCCACTGCCTTACCGGCGGCCTGCGCACCTTCAAGTTGTATCACCGGATGGAAAGCAAGGACCCCCACATTGGCGACCCCGACCTGGCTAACAATGAACAGTCTCGCTGGTTGCCTTCCATCCGTGTTGTGGACAACACCGACGTCAAGATCATCAGTCAGAGCCTCGTCGACCCGCCGACCCAAATTGCGGTGAGCGAGAACGTTGATGTTACGCTACACAAGGTGATCCACAACAATGGCCCCGCCGACCCCATCGACGTTTCCATCTCCAGCACGGCCACCGCCCCTGCCGGCTGCAGCGTGACGGCCAAGAGCGTACCTAGCTCCATCCCTCAGGTACCTGTTAGCGTGGACCAAACGGTTGACGAGATATGGACCATCCACTGCGCCCAGCCGTCTACACACTCGTTCACCTTCGACAATTCTGTCTCCACCATACTCATCGATCTCTTCCCAGACAATAACTCCGCCTCCACAGGCTTGACGGTCGATGTCCTAGCGGAGGCCGACGTGAAGATCGATGATCAGCAGGTTCTGGCTGAGGACTGCGCGGGCCCAGCGCCTGAGGAGATCGGGGTGAGCGAGAACACGGACATCTGCCTGCGCAAGACCCTCCACAACAACGGTCCCTTCGGGCCGGTGGAGGTATCCATCTCGAACGGTGCCACTGCTCCCATTGACTGCTCGGCCACTCCTGACGGCGGCAATCCCACCAGCGTCTCTCTGCCGGTGAGCGCGGACGTGGTTGTGGACGAGATATGGACAATTCACTGCGACACGCCCAGTTCTCACAGCTTCTCGTTCGACAACTCCATTGCCGTCACCAGCCCGCATGTGACTGACCCCGACGAGGCCAACAACTCGGACTTTACGGAACTGGCCGTGGATGCCATCGCCGAGGCGGACGTGAAGATCAGCAACCAGGCGCTGGTGGATCCGCCAACCGAGATCGACGTGAGCGAGGATGTGAGCCTCACCCTGCGGAAGCATCTGCACAACAACGGCTCCTATGGCCCTGTGGAAGTCTCCATCTCGCCCTCGGTCACGGAGCCGCCCGGCTGTACGGCCGCTCTCGAGGGCAACTTCGGTGGCGGAAGCTACTCCGGGGCCACCTCTTTCCACAACCAAAGCGTCCATGCCAGCACCAACGGGCTCGTCGTCGGGTTCGACATGGACCCCTCGGGCAACAGCTGCCCCAACAATGCCAGCGGCCCTGACTGCACCCTGGGCCCCATCGACACATGCGTGGAGGTAGCCGAGGGCGATGTCTTCCAGTTCGATGTCTTCCTGGATGCACTCCCCAGCGGCGACAGCATCCTGGCCTTCGGCTACGACATCAATGCCTTCCCAGGCACGCTAACCGCCCGGTTACATAAGGACGGTACCGTTAACCTGCCAGCGCAGCCGGGGAGCATGAACATGGATATCAGCGACCCCGTTGGGGACAGCTCGCCGCCGTGGTCGGCCAACGTGGCTGACCTGGGGACCGCCGAGTTTAACCCGCCCTTTACCAAGGGGGTGCTCGGCCGCTATACCCTGGACGTGGCGGGAGTGAGCTCGGGCGTTTACGCCATGACCCTGAGCCAAGTCAAGCTAGCCAACCACGAGTTGCCGCCCGGCAACTTGTGCATAAAGTACGGGTGCACCATTTGGGACGCCAGCTTCGATCCCCAATACGGCCTGATTGCCGTGGACACGGAGTGCCCGGGGGTGCCTACGCCCACTCCCACACCATCGCCCACGCCCTCTCCTACACCGTCACCTACGCCCACCCCTCCGCCGGGCGTCATCTCCCTACCGGTGAGCGTCGACACGGCAGTGGACGAAACTTGGACCATCCACTGCTCCGAGCCAAGTACTCACACCTTCTCCTTCGACAACGAAATCGCCATCACCGACGCACATGTCAGCGACCCCAACGAGGGCAACAACTTAGCCTCCACAGGCCTGACGGTGGATGCCATCGCCAAGGCCGAGGTCAAGGTGGTGGGCGTTCAGGTCAGCGGGCCGCCGGAGATCGACGTGAGTGACGACGTGGACATCACGGTGAGCACTACCCTGCACAACAACGGGCCCTGGGGGCCAGTGGATGTAGGCCTGAGCTACTCGCCCAGCGTACCGGCGGACTGCGACGTGGAAACCGTGGGTCCGCCGCAGGTCTCGCTGCCGGTGAGCGTGGACGTGGTTGACAACCACACCTGGACCATCCATTGCTCCCAGCCCAGCGAGCACACCTTCTCCTTCCAGACGGACATCACCGACATCAAGGACCCGCACATGGTAGACCCCAACGAGGGCAACAATAGCGGCTCGGCCAACTACACCGTTGACGCCTGGGGCATAGCTGACCTCAAGATCGTCGACCAGCAGGTGGCGGACGCGCCGGCCGAGATCCCGGTAAGCCAGGACGTGCAGATCATCCTGGATAAGGTGATCCACAACAACGGGCTCTACGGGCCGGTGGATGCCGTCACGGAGACGACTGTTACCATACCGCCGGACTGCACGGTGCAGCCGACGACCCACATTCAGGAGTTCTACAACGTGCCGGTCAGCGTGGATATCGTGCACCAGGAGCCGTTCACCATCCACTGCTACGATGTAAGCTCGCATGAGTTCGTGTTCGATGGCGAGATCTGGCTGACCGGCACGCACATGCGAGACCCGAACCCGGGCAACGACGCAGCCAGCACGCATCTGGTGCTGGCCTCCGTGGGCCACACGGACATCAAGATTGTCAGCATCGGCTTCGTCAACCCGCCCACTCAGGTACCCATGGGCCAAGACGTGGACGTCACCCTCGAGAAGCACATTCACAACAACGGGCCCTGGGATCCGGTGGACATCGACATCGACGCCACTGCCACCGCTCCCACCGGCTGCACCATCGTCCCCAAGAGCGTGCCCGACTCCCTGAGCGACGTGCCGGTCAGCGTCGACCAGGTGGTGGACGAGGTCTGGACCATCGAGTGCAGCAAGGCAGGGCTGAAGACCTTCGTCTTCGATAACTCCATCAGCGTGAGCAACGCGCATGTCTATGACCTGCGCCAGGTGAACAATACCAGCCACAAGCTGCTGACGGTGAGGGACGACACTTACCCCTATTGGGGCGAGGACATTTGCGACGGCCAGGACAACGACGGCGACACGGTGGCCGATAAGGACTGGGACTTCAACGGCAACACGATCGCCGACTGCCTAGACCCCGACCTGAACAGCGACTGCGACGATCTTACCAACGATGTTGACCAGGATGACGATGGCGACGGCTGGACCGATGAGGAGGAAGGGTTCATCCGCACCGATCCTCTGAACGCCTGCCCCCTCGACGCGACCCATGATGCTTGGCCGCCGGACCTCCTGGGCGATGAGGGTTATGGCTCCCACGACGGATATGTCGATATCTTTGACGTTCTCTGCTATAGGACGGCCCTACACGGACCCTATGACCGGCGCTACGATCTCAACACCGACGACACCATCGACATCTTTGACGTGCTGCGCTACAGGGGACTCATAGGAAGTGACTGTGACCCTTGCTAAGGCGAAGTTTGCCAGCCGTCGATAACAGCGCGAGGCCTCCCGAAGGAGGCCTCGCCGTTTGCGCCGACGGCTGGAGCAGGTAAAGGCTCGGGCTTGAAGCCAGCTACGCTGACTAGGGCCCCCAACTGGGGTCGCTGTCCTTGCCAACGGCAGTGGTGATACGGCCCACATCGCTGCCGTCCGGCCTCATAATGTACAGGTCGAAGTCGCCGGTGCGGTTGGAGGAGAAGACGATCCACTCGCCGTCGGGCGACCAGGTGGGCTCGAGGTCGGTGGCAGGACTATTGGTGAGGTTAGTGTCCGAACTCCCGTCGGGTTTCACCTTGTAGATCTCGTGGTTGTCGTCGCGTATGGACCTGTAGACTATCCACTCCCCATCGGGGGACCAGGCAGGCTCAACCTGCCAGCCCGGCGGATCGCTGACCACGACGGTCAGGTCGGAGCCGTCCAGCTTGACAGTGCAAACCTGGCCCAAGCCCCTAGTGGCGCTGGCTGCGTAGAAGGTCAACCGCTCTCCGTCAGGTGACCAGCCCCCCAGAAAACCGCCAGCCTTGCAGGGTGCCGCGGTGGCCTCCGGCTCGGGGTCGGTCACCTTTTCGACGTTGCTGCCGTCACTGTCCATCACATAGAGTGCCCCTGTGCGGCTGAAGGCTATGCGCTTGCCATCGGGGGACCAGCGGGGGCTGAAATCACCGGCCGGGTCGTCCGTCAATTTCGTCAGGTCACTGCCGTCGACGTTGACAAGGTAGATATGAAAGATATTATCTCCCCCTAGGTCGGAGCTAAACAGGATTTTGCTCCCGTCGGGGGAGATGTGAGGGTTGGCATCTTCCTCCGGGTTGTCGGTTATGTTCACTTCGCCTTCGGGGGTTAGCAAGTAGATCTCCCCCTTTCCATGGCGGCGGGTATGGAAGGCGATCTTGCCAATAGGTAGCTTCACGGTGGCCACAGGACTAGCTGGAACAAGGGTGGGGCTGGGCCCGACCGTGCCCGTCGCCGCGGGAGAGGCCGGCGACACCGTGGGCGAGGGAACCGCCGTCAGATCGGGGGCTTCCTCACCTTCTCCGCATGCCGCCACCACCATCACGCCTAGGATAGCCATCATGACCAGAAACGTTCTCAACATTGGACCCCCTTTCAGCCACGGCCTACCCTTCCCTAGCGTTTTAACGGGGCCGCCCCCCCTTTGTCAAGCGGACGGAATCGCCGGGCGCAGAAGAAGGAGTGACCGGGCCGAGGGTAGCCGCTCGCGCACCCTGCGGCCGACCTTCGGCGTTATTATAGGCAGCACCGCTTAGAATCGGGGGGGATGCCGCCACCTCTTTGTAGATGCCGGTGGCTGGGCTAAGATACGTTTGAGTAGCCCAAGCGTCTTCCATATAATGGAGGCAACATGAGACGGATAATGCTCATCTTTCTTGTCGGCACCGCCTTGCTGGCCATCATGGTGGTTGCCCCAGTTGTCTGGCAGGGCAGCGATAAGCCTGCCGAGGCTACACCTGGCCTTGTCCTCGGCTTTGACATGGACCCCACGGGCAATAGCTGTCCCAACGACGGCACCGACTGCGCCCTGGGCCCCATCGACACCTGCGTGGAGGTGTCCGAGGGCGATGTCTTCCAGTTCGACGTCTTCCTCGATGGACTCCCCGTCGATGACGGCATCCTGGGCTTCAGCTACAACATCGATACCTTCCCAGGGACGCTGACCGCCCAGGCCCACGAAGATAGCAGCGTCAACCTGATCGCCCAGCCGGGGAGCAGCCTTTTCGGTTTCAGCGAAGGCATCCCGGACAGCTCGCCGCCATGGTCGGCCAACGTGGCTGACCTCGCGGCCGCCGAGTTCAACCCACCGTTCACCAAGGGTGTACTCGGCCGCTACACGCTGGACGTCACGGGGGTGCCCGAAGGCGTCTACGGCCTGACCCTGAGCGAAGTAAAGCTGGTCAACTACGAGTCCCCGCCGCAGGGTCTTTGCAAGCTCTACAGCTGCGAAATTTGGGATGCCGCTTTTAGCCCCCACTATGGCGTCATAGCGGTGGATGTTGCCTGCGGCTCGGCTCCCCCCATCATTACCCCCACACCTAGTCCTACCCTCACGCCCACGGTGTCGCCCACGCTTACGCCAACGGCGTCGCCAACGGTCACGCCAACTCCGCGGGATTTGGTCGCCGGCTGGAACCACACCTGCTACCTCGGCACCGACCTGCCCATCTCCGAGGCACTGGCAGACCTAACGCCAAGCGTTCTGGCCGTCTACCGCCTGCGGCCCGACCAGGGCTACGACAAATGGTTCCCAGGCAGCCCGGATGCCAGCAACATCACAACCGTGACACCCTACGAGCCCCTCTTCATCCTAATGGCCAACGACGCTGCCTGGCCGCAGGAGCCTGGGGCAGCACCACCCACCGGCCTGGACCTGGCACAGGGCTGGGATAGCGCTTGCTACTGCGGCCAAACAAAGGATGTGCAGTCGGCCACGGCCAGCATCGCTGGACAATGCGAGGTGCTCTATTTGCTGACGGCTGGCCAGGGCTGGAAATGGTTTGTCCCCGCCAAGCCGGAGATCAGCAATCTGGCCGAACTTCAGCAATTCGCTGCTGTGCTCACCCTGGTCACCCAGCCGGGGGGTGCCCACTGGGTCTTCGACCCTTGAGAGTTGGCCAGGGGCCAGGCGCCCTTGACGCTACGACGGGGCCCGGCTAGAATCGCGACACCTTCAGATCTTCGGGAGTGTGAAATATGGTTTGGCGCAAGCTCGTCTGGCTGCTGGTGGTGACCTCCCTGCTGACCCTCGTCCTGGGCGGTTGTGGCGAGGGGGAAAAGGCCCCGACGGAGCCAGCCACGGCCACCCCTACGGCCGCTGCCACGCTATCGCCGCTGGCCACGGCCACACCGGCAGCGAGCCCTTCGGAGACGGCAGCGGTGACCCCTGGCGAGGCGGTGGTGATCGACCTGGCTGTCACCGCCCCTTTGCTGACTATCTTCGCGATAGACGAGGGCGACCTGAGGAACGACATCGCCGCCGTAGCGGTGGGCGACTTCAACGGAGACGGCCTGGACGATCTCCTGCTGGGAGCACGCTTCGGGGACGGCTCTGACAACAGCCGCGAGAGCACCGGCGAGGCCTACGTTATCTTCGGGGCTTCCGATCTGGCAGGAACTGTGGACCTGGCCGCCGCCGAGCAAGACCTGACCATTTTCGGAGAAAGGCCGGGCGACAACCTGGGATTCTCCGTCGCCGCTGGCGACCTCAATGACGACGGAGTGGACGACGTCATCGTCTCGGCGCCCATGTCGGAGGGCATCAAAGATCCAGACTATCGCACAGACCGGGGGGAAGTCTACGTCATCTTCGGCGGAGGGGACCTCGCTGGCACTATAGATATCGCGGAAGAAAAGCCGGACGTCACCATCATTGCCGCCGAAGGCTTCAGCCTCATGGGCGACTCGATAGGGATAGGCGACGTCAACGGCGACGGCATAGACGACCTCGTCCTGGGAGCGCCCTTCGCCGGCCGGATCCCGGGCAGTCCTCACGGTGGCCCCAGGACGGAGCTGGGGGAAGTCTATGTCATCTTCGGCTCGCCCACCCTTGGTGGCAGCATCAGCATCCCCGAGGGGCAACAAGACTTCACCATCAGCGGGCCCGAACAGTACAGCGAGCTGGGTGACGCCATGGCCATCGGTGACGTCAACGGCGACGGTATCGACGACATCATCGCCACCGCGGAGGCCGCCGATGGGCCCGAGGGGACTCGGCCCAACGCCGGCGTGGAGTACGTCGTTTTCGGCTCGACCAGCCTGGGGGGCATGACAGATACGGCCAAAGACGAGCAGGACCTGATGATTGTGGGAGCCAACGCTCAGGATGCCCTCGGCTTCTGTGTCAGCAGCGGCGACATCAATGACGATGGCATCGACGACATCCTGCTGGTGGCCCAGCGGGCCGACGGCGCGGGCGAAGGGCGAGACACCTCCGGGGAGGCCTATGTTATCTTCGGCTCGCCGGACCTGAAGGGCACCATCGACACCCTGGCGGGCGAGCAGGACATGGGCATCTTCGGCGCCGACCCCCATGACCTTCTCAGCTCCTGCCGAGCGGGCCACGATGTCAATGGTGACGGGATCGGTGATCTCATCCTGGGCACGAGCTTCGGCCGCGGCCCTGACAACCGGAGGAATGGCGCTGGCGAGGCCTATGTTATCTTCGGCTCGCCCGACCTGGAGGGCAACGTCGATCTGGCCCAGGCTACCTACGACATGGTCATCTTCGGCGGCGAGGACGGCGACCGCCTGGGCGGCGGGCCAATCACAGCCGACATCAACGGCGACGGCCAGCAGGAGATCATCGTGGTGGCGGTGGGGGCGGACGGCCCAGGTAACGCCAGGCTCGACGTTGGCGCGATATACGCTATCGCTGCTCTCGGCGAAGAGCCATAGGCGGCCAGCCTGTTCGCCCCAGGTGCACTCAAGTAGGCCAGGCCGGTAGGCCATTATCGGAATGACATTTCAGAAATTTTTTTTCGCATTTCGTCCGATTTTTCCCTTTTTCCAGGCCTGAATGACTTGACAAAATATTTTGGTGGGTGTTATATGGTAATCACTTCGTACTAACCACATATAGGGCCGCAGGCCCCCTGCCGGCCGGGGGCTCATTGTCCGGGGTAGGCTTGTTATAGGAGCCGTCCCCGGGGGAGGAGTCTTATGGCTGGTAGATTTGTATTGGCTTCTGCCGCGCTTCTTGCTGCAGTAGCGTTTCTCCTTTTATTTGGCTCCGGTAGCCAGGTTGAGGCTACCACCTACAAGATAGCCTACAACACCACCCTCGGTTGCACGGGCTGGGACGGCGATACCCAGAACTCGTGTACGCCGGGAACGGAGTATGCCGCCGGCAGCCACGCCGACCTGATCAGTGACTTGAACATCGGCGCCGGGTACTCTCAGTTCCAGCACCTGGCCACCGAGGGGACGCCCTCGACCTGGCACATAGCCATGGGCGAGGAGCTACCCAACGGCGCCTTCGTCGGCACGCTGAGCTCTATCACGACCCTGGGCTTGCTCGGGGGCGCCTGCGAGCCGCCGCCGATAGAAGTCAACTTCGAACTGTACGATTGCAGTACCGATAACTCCCCGGGCAACCAGATAGCCTGGGACGAGGCATCGGGCGGGAAAAATCTTCTCCTCGGGCACGAGGATGGCCTGCCCGCCGGCTGCCGCCAGTACCCTGCCCACGTCGATGACATCGTCGGGGGCGTCAAGCCGCGGCTCCGCTACTTTGGCTTTGTCCAAGTCAGGGTGAACATGACGCCCACTCAGATCGAGTTCGTCATGTTCAACCCGGAGCAGTTGAGCCAGCTACCCCTGCCCGAGGCCGACTTTATCGACGACATGGGCTACATCAACTACGTGATCCTGGACAATCCCAATATCCCCGCTCCTGCCGGCGACGCCCTGGACGAGTTGTGCACCCCCATGGCCACCACCACCAACCTGTTCGGTAGGACCGCTGGCGAGGGTGTCCTTAGCACAGACGTGCTAACTATTGGTGATGTCCCCAACCAACCGGGCTCCTTCTGGAGCATGGACGACCCCTGCGGTAACAGCATAGATGATGACGGCGACACCAGCGTCGACGAGATGTGCGGCCTGGTCCGGGTGACCAACCCGCCGGCCAACAGCGGCATCTACGGCACCGGCAGCCACCTGGCCGGCGCCTACAGCGACAGCTACCGGGACGCCGACGGCGACACCATTCCCAACAACCAGGACGAGTGCCCGTTCACGCCCGACTGGGTGATGGACACCGACGGCGACTTCATAGACGACGCGTGCGAGCCGTCCCCGGACCCCGACCACGACGGCGACCAAGACAACGACGGCTGGAGGAACCAGCAGGACAACTGCCCGCTGGCAAACCAGGCCGTGGAGGGCCAGGCGAACGACGCCGACCACGACAGCATCGGCGACAAGTGCGACCTCGTCGGGGCGGGTACCCCTCCCATCGGCCAGGGCCCCAACACCCCCGACGGCGACTACCTCAATGATGCCCTGTTCAACGCGGTCTGCATCGGGGAGGCCGACACTGACGGCGACGGCTGGTGCGACACCACCGAGACGCTCCTGGGGTCCTGCGGCAGCGACCCCTGCCCTGACCCGCCGTTTACAGGCAGTCCTCCGGCCAACACCAGCACGCCGGAGTACTACGGCATCGACTTCCAGATGAGGGCCCTCGACCGCGACGGTGACACCAATCCCGACCCAGCGCCTCAGAGCTGCGACAACTGGCATCACTACGACGTCACCAGCCTCAACGACCACGGCGGTGTGGCGCCGGCGACGGACGAGGACGGGGACACGGTGGTCAACGCCAATGACCCCGGCTGCACCTGCAACACCGCCACCGACGCCGACTGCGACGGCGAGCCGGACACCACCGACAACTGCCCCAACGTCGCCAACCCCACCCAGCTGGACACCGACGGCGACTGCCCGGTCACACCGTGCACCCTACCAAACTCAGGCGGCGACGCCTGCGACCCCGACGACGACGGGGACAAGCAACCGGACACCGTCGAGTGGGCGGCGGGCAGCGACCCCAAGAACGTCTGCTCGCCGGTCAGCTTCGACCTCCTGCCCAGCCCGCCGGGGACGATCGACATCTTTGACGTCTCGATGTTCTCCAGCGTCATCATGGGGGCGTCCTGCAACCCGCCGGCCGACTACAGCATATGTGAGGCAACATACCAAAGTGACCTACCATAGTTTAGCAAGGAGGTGGAGTATCTAAGAGAGGCTGAACGAAAATCGAAAATCGCCGAGAGATTTCATGGCCATATGATTAAGGGGGTGCGGCCATGCGAAAGTTTCTTCTAGTTCCTGCTATCGCCGCCATCGCGGTGGCGTTAGCAATCCTGGCGGTATTGCAGTTCGGCTATACCAGCCAGACCTCGGCCCAGGGGCCCATAGACGTCGGGTTCGACATGAACCCCAATTCGGCCCCGGCCAACAGCTGCCCCGGCACGGGTAATGCCGGCGGTACGGACTGTACGTTAGGCTCCATCGAGACCTGCGTAGCGGTGCCCAGCGGCGGCGGCACGATCGAGTTTGACGTCTACATGGACAACTTCCCCGTCGGGGACGACCTCCTGTCCTTTAGCTACCACCTCGACGAGAAGCACAGCAACCCGGTGGGCAACATCACCGCCCGGAACGAGCAGACCGTCGGGATCAACATCACCGAGGACGACCCCGGCAGCAGCACGATGTCCATGAGCGACCCGCTCGGCCCGGTCATCAGCTACGATGGCGCCATCGCTGACATGGCCGTTGCCGAGTCCAACCCGCCGTTCACCCAGGGCACCCTCGGCCGCTACACCGTGAACGTCGCTGCGCCGGACGGCATCTACGGGTTGACCCTGGACACAGTCAAGATGGCCAACTCCGGGTTGCCGCCGGAGAAGCTGTGCGCGGAGAAGTACGGGTGCAACGTCATCGACGCCAACGACGGCTACGGCCTGATCGCCGTCGGCGTGCCCTGCCCGGATCCGGCCGACCTGAAGATCGTGAGCCAGGTGATCAAGGCTGCGAACTGTGTCGACGACCCGCCCACGGATATCAACGTCAGTGAGGACGTCGACATCTGCGTGCTGAAGACGCTGCACAACAACGGCCCGGAGACCCTGGTGCCAGCGTGGATCGAGAAGGTAGCCACCGCTCCGGACGGCTGCACGATCACTCCCGCGGGGGCGACGGTTCCCATCGATCTGCCCATCTCGGACGACGTGGTCCACGAAGAGCACTTCATCATCCACTGCGACGAGCCGAGCATGCACGGGCCGTTCGTGATCGAGAACGTGGTTTACGCCGACAGCCAGTACACTCCCGACCCCGACCTGGGCAACAACTCGGCGGTTAGCGAGCTGACGGTGGCGGCCTGGGCCTACACCGACGTCAAGGAGACGGCGTTCTACCCGTCGGTCCTGCCTGCGGCGAAGGACCCACTGCCCTTCCCCACGATCATCGTCTCCGAGGACAACACCATCGCGATGACCAAGATCCTCCACAACAACGGCCCGTGGGAGCCGGTGGACGTGAACATCACGCCCTCGTGGGAGATCCTGGGCTACGCGGGTGCGACCGGCGACTGCACCCTGACCCTGGTGTCAGAGCCGTCCATCCAGGTCGAGGACCTGCCGGTGAGCGTCGACGTGCCCATCACCCACCTTTACAACCTCCACTGCAACCAGAGCACCGTCGGGCAGGATGACGACGGCGACACCATGATCGACGAGGACCCCGTCAACAGCGCTGACGACGACGGCGACGGCCTCTACGATGAGGACTCGGGCTTCTACCTGGTGATCGTCTTCTTCGACAACTTCATCACGATCAAGGACGAGCACGTCGTCGACACCGACCCGTCGAACAACGTCTCCCTGTTCCCCGACCCGCAGGAGCCGCCATTCTACGGGCTGCCCATCGCGGTGATCCGCCCGTTCACACCGGGCTTCGAGTACTACGCCACGAGCACGGGCGCTGGTGTGCAGACGGAGCCTGAGCCCGAGAACCTGTGCTTCGCCAGCCCGGACTTCGCCTGCAAGACGCAGGCCATCGCCGAGATACCGGCCGGCATGGGCGGTAACGCTGGCGACCAGCCGCTGGCGGGATCGGCCACCATCCTCGGTGGCGCTCCCGGGCAGTTCATCTGGACTCCCAGCCCGTTGATGACCCTGGGCGCGAAGACCGGGTTCGTCGGCTTCGCGGTGGAGACAGACCTCTTCGACCCCCACAACTGCGGCGCCCGAACCGTAGGGGGCAGCATGATCCTGGAGAATGACTGCCTGCCGCCGACCGGCTACACCTCGACCACCCCGTGGCCTGACGGCTACCTGCCGGACGACCGCTGCATGGTGGACCAGCCCAGCGATCTAGCAGCGCTGGTGCCCATGTATACCCCTGGCGCGGCTCACCTCTCCTGGGCCAGCAAGCTGGACAGCGAGGTAACCCTGGTGCAGGGCATGATCTGCCCCGCACTGACGGGTGCCCCCACCTGTCCGCTGGTTGGACGCTACGGTGGTTACGAAAGCATGACGGGGACGCCGATCAACGTGCTGCTGTTCGACCTGAGCGGTGGCCTTGGCTACGGCCCCTGGCTGACCTGGGGCGTTACGGGCGACCCGACGGTACCACCGTACCCCACGCCTCCGGGCTCAGGGATTAACCAGTGCACGCCCTACATGACGGACATGACCATCCTGGGCGAGGCCGTGGAAGACACGTTGCTCAACCCGATCACCCCTGAGATGATCAAGTACTGCAACGTGGCAACCACTACGGGCCACCCGGTGACTAACGTGTTCCTCCGGGCAGACATCGGCGAGGCCGACCCGCGGCTCGACCTGGTGTACTGCGCTCTGCCGGACGTCTCGGTTGAGCTGGAGAAGGACGAGGTCATCGGCGACAGCGTCTACCCCGACGCCAGCGACGTGGTGCACGTCAGCACACCGACCACGCGCACGGTGACCTTCAACACCACCGGTCCGCCGGATGTAACGGTCACTGCCAGCCTGATCGGGCCTGCGATCTGCAACCCCAGGTGGGTTGACGATCCCGACCCGTCGGTCGTTGGTGACAACCAGTACAGCCAGATCACCTTCACGACGGGCGCCGGCTCGACCACCAGGGACTACGAGGTGCACTGCGAGGTTGCTGGCACCTACGAGCTGTTTATCGTAGCCAACGCCAGCAGCGTCACCATCCCGACCGACGACAACATGAACAACAACCAGGACGAGAACCACCCGGTGGTTATCGCCTCGGCTGACTGGGACGGCGACACCGTTCCGACCCCGGGTGACAACTGCCCCGAGGTTCCCAACCCTGACCAGACGGACACCGACGGCGACGGCCAGGGTGACGCCTGCGACGACGACGACGACGACGACGGAGTGCCCGACGTCGACGACGAGTGCCCGCTGGTTCCCGAGGACCTGGACGGCGTTGACGACGGCGACGGTTGCCCCGACACCGACATGTCGGTGACGGTCACCAAGGACGACCCCATCGACGTGGACGTGAGCGAGGACACCACCTTCGAGGTCAGCCTCAACATCACCAACGGCAACTACGGACCGGTCGAGGTTCAGGTGAACTTCCTGCTGGTTTCGGACGTGGGCCTCTGCGAGGCTCGCTGGATTCCGCAGCCCGGTGACAACTGCGTCGATGAGGTCATCGGCGGCCAGGTCTACAGCATGTGCGAGCGCTTCACGGTTAAGCCCAACCCCGGTCACGAGTGGAGCGAGATCGGCTTCTACACCATCCACTGCAGCGAGAAGTGCGAGCACTCGGTCTTCCTCGAGGGCTCGGCAGTGCCTATGCCGCCAGTGCGTGAGGAGTTCCTGTCGGACAACGTCCACAAGCAGAACATCACCGTCTACGCCTGGGAGAAGGCCGACGTCAAGAAGGTCAGCTTCCAGGTCATCGAGCCGCCGGACGGCAGTGACATCGACGTCAGCGCCGACGTGCCGGTGCTGGTGCGCGCGGTGGTCCACAACAACGGCCCGTTCGGCCCGGTGGACATCAGTGACGAGATCTTCGCCAGCGCTCCCGCCGACTGCACGGTCACTCCCGACACCGTCACGACGGTAGTCGACGACGTGCCGGTGAGCGTGGACGTGGTGATCGACGGTGTGTTCACTATCCACTGCACGGCTCCCAGCACGCACGGGTTCACCTTCGAGGACAAGAATCTCGTGCTGCTGACCGAGCACGTGTACGACCCGCTGCCCGACAACAACACTGCCGATCCGATCACACTGCTGGTCAACTCCTGGGGCGACGCCGACGTCAAGATCGTCAGCCAGCAGTTCCTGACGCCGCCGGATGAGATCGCCGTTAGCGAGGACGTGGTGGTCACCCTGGAGAAGGTGCTCCACAACAACGGTCCTGCCGGGCCGGTGTTCGTGGACGTCCACAAGGCCGCCTCCGCTCCTTCTGACTGCACGATCTTGCCGGAAAGCTACGACGACTTGCAGATTGAGCTGCCGGTGAGCATCGAGGTGGTGCTGGTCGAGGAGTTCTCCATCCACTGCTCGGCGCCCAGCTTCCACACGTTCGAGGTGATCAACACGGTCAGCGCGCCCAAGGGGCCGCACGTTACCGATCCCGACATGACCAACAACGTAGCGGCGACCCCGCTGACGGTGGCTGCCATCGGCCAGGCTGATCTGAAGATCGCCTTGAGCCTGCCCGACGACATGCCGACTGTGGATGGCAACCAGCTCCTCGTTGTAGGCAGCGTGCCTGAGACCATCGAGGTCGACGACATTCTGCACAACAACGGGCCTGCTGGTCCGGTGCCGGCGGACGTCGAGATGACAGCTGTGCCCGACGCCGACTGCGACGTGAGCCCCGACAGCATCTCGCAGCAGGTGGATTTGGACGTCAGCGTGGAGGTTACCAAGATCGAGCAGGTGGACGTGCACCTGGTGCCGCTGAAGAAGCCGCCGTACTCCTGCGAGATCGAGTTCTCCAAGGCCATCTCGGGCAAGGCGGGGCACGTATACGACCCCAACCCCGACAACAACTCTGACTCCGGGGTGCTGGTCCTTGTCCGCGACACTGACGGCGACACGGTGCCTGACAACTACGAAGGCATGCGCGACAACTGTCAGGACGTCCCGAACCCGGGCCAGGAGGACGACGACGGTGACGGCCTTGGTGACGTCTGTGACCCGACGCCGAGCCACGACCTTGAGGTCAAGTACTGTCTCAAGTTCGGTCCGGCGCCGGTCAACCTCAGCGACACCATGGGCGCCTACATGTGGGTGATCTGCGAGATCGGCAACCTCAACCCATGGGTCAACCCGGCCACGATCAGCCTCGAGACGGGCATCGACCTCGACGGTGACACCGACATCGACGTCGAGGAGGTCAATGGCTGTAGCGAGCTGGTTCAGCTTGTGCTCCCCGGCCAGGCGAGCTTCGCCATGGCGCCTGAGGAGCAGAAGTGGGTGCTCTACCGCAAGCGGATAGAGTGCCACGACCCGGCCGTGGAGGACATCTACCAGATGGTTGTCAGGTTCTGCGTCGAGCCAGCACCACCCATCCCCTTCGACGACGATGGCGACACCGTCGCCGACGAGGATGACATCGACGGCATCGACAACGACGCCGACAGCCTGGTAGATGAAGACCCGCCGGAGGGTGAGGGCGACCCGGTGTGCCACGAGCAGAAGAAGCTGCTCATAGTGCACAACCCGTAAACCCGATCCGCGATCCACAAGTCGCACGCCAAGGGCGGGAGGGGGCCAGCCCCCTCCCGCCTTGGTGTCTGCGGGAGGCAAAGAAGAGCGAGGGCGTGACCGCTGGCCGCGTCCAGCGTTATGTAGGACGACGGGCAACAAATAGATCGAGGGAGGCAAAGCGATGAAGCAGCTAACAAAGGGAGCAGCGCTCGGCATACCTATGGTCGGTATCGTCGCCGGCCTGGCCTTCCTCGCCTTCCTCTTAGCAGGCCCCTGGGGAGATAGCACCGGAGCCGAGCCGGCGGTGAGCGTGGGGGTTGACGTCGACATCGATGACGATGGTGACACCATACCCGACAACACGGCGACCTCTCTTGGCTCCATCGAGGCCTGCATCGAGGTGGACAGCGGCGGCGACCCGTTCGACATCGACGTCTACATCACCGACGTGCCCCCGCTGCAGGGATTCAACGTCGCCTTCAACTATGACCCCACGGTGCTGAACGTGGTGGGTGTGGACGTCGAGCAGTTCCTGGCGACCGACGGCAGCAACCTGGTGCTGATGCTGGACCCCCTGCCCGACCGCGACGGCGACTACGGCGCCGGCGCGTTCGACACCAGCGGCCCGCACGAGAGCGGCGAGGGGGTGCTGGTGCGCCTCACCCTCCAGGCGGTGGGCAGCGGCGTCAGCCAAGCGGACATCACCTGCGTCAACCTGTGGGACCCGAACTTCCACGATATCCCGCCGACTGACCCCTACGGCTGCTTCGCCGGGCCTATCTTCAACGGCCAGATAGCGGTGGATGTACAGTGCCCGGACACGGACGAGGACACTATCCCCGATGGAGTCGACAACTGCCCGACTGTGCCCAACCCTGACCAGGCCGACGGAGACAGCGACGGGGTGGGCGACGTCTGCGACGACTGCCCGGGAACCGCTCCAGGAGCCGCCGTCGATGACAACGGTTGCTCCCAGATCCAGGTGGACGAAGACCTGGACGGATGGTGCGACGCCGGCGAGTCCAGCCCGACGTGGTGCACCGGCACGGACAACTGCCCAACCATCGCCAACCCCGACCAGGCGGACGGAGACGTGGACAACGTGGGCGATGTCTGCGACAACTGCCTGGAGGAACCCAACACCGACCAGGCCAACCACGATAGTGACACGTACGGCGACGCCTGCGACCTCGACGACGACAACGACGGTTTCATCGACACCGCGGAGGTCTACTACGGCTCCGACCCCCTCAACCCCAACAGCACCCTGGAGGTCTGCGACGGCATCGATAACGACGGCAACGACGGCGTCGACGAGGGGTTCGACATAGACCCCGTCAACGACGAACCCGACTGCACCGATGTCTACGCCGACACCGACGGCGACACCACCTACAACCCCTACGACGACGACGACGACGGCGACACCGTCGTCGACACTTTCGAGCACTGGACGGGCTGCGACTCCCTAGACCACTGCCCGAACCACCAATACGAGCAGGCCTGGCCGCCCGACTTCGACAACGACAAAACCGTCGACATCTTCGATGTGGTCCGATTCAGGCCCCTGCTGGGGGCTAACCTGGACGGCGGCGGCCCAAAGGACCACAACTTCGACCGCCGCTACGACCTGATGCCCGACAACTGCATTGACATCTTCGACGTGGTCAGCATGAGGCCTTACTTCAATGAGAGTTGCACTCCGTAGCGGAAAGGAGCTAAGCAGGCCAAACCGCGAAATCAAGGGAAGGCGTTAGTAAGGAACCTGGTGATGGAGAAGAGCTGGTGGTCGACAGCTCCGATGATTAGGCTGGCCGTCCTTGCGGCAGCTGCCGTATCTCTGGCTGCGTTATTGTTCGGCAGTCAGATAATCTTGCAGGATGGACATCTGCGAGGAGCGGCGCCTGTACTGGGCCAGGTCAGCACCACTATCGGCGTCGACGCTGACCCCAGCCAGTCGCCAGCCAACACGGCGACGTCTCTTGGCTCCATCGAGTCCTGTATCTCGGTAGCGACCAACGACACTTTCGACATCGACATCTTCATCACAGATGTCATCGACCTCCTCAGCTGGGAGATGTACTTCCAATACGACGGCTCCGTGGTCAACGTCATCGGTGTCAACGTCGCCATGTTCCAGGCCGCCAACCCAGGCAGCAACGTCTTCAACGCCTCAGAAGCCACCCCTGACAGCGACGGCAGCTTCTACGTCAGCGCTGCGGAGCTTGGAGTGGGCGCGGAGGAGTCCGGCTCCGGCGTCCTGGCCAGGCTCACCCTCAAAGCCGTCGGACCAGGCGCCAGCCCCGCCGATCTCCTCTCGCCGGCGTTGAAGGACAAGAACAGCGACCCCATAGGGGACACCGATGGCGACGGTTATTTCGACGGTTCGATCTTCAATGCCCAGATCGCCGTTGACCAGCCGGACACCGACGGCGATGGCCTCCCCGATCCTTGCGATGATGATGACGACGACGACACCATACTTGACGTCGATGACAACTGCCCTCTCACACCCAACCCAGACCAGACCGATACCGACGGCGACGGCCAGGGCGATGCCTGCGACAACTGCCCCCTGCTATCCAACCCTGACCAGCTAGACAGCGACGGCGACGGGATCGGCGATGCCTGCGATGACGATGACGATGATGACACCATCCCTGACGTCAGCGACAACTGCCCGGCGATCCCCAACCCAGATCAGACCGATACCGACGGCGACGGCCAGGGCGATGCTTGCGATGACGATGACGACGACGACACCATACTTGACGTCGATGACAACTGCCCTCTCACACCCAACCCAGACCAGACCGATACCGACGGCGACGGCATCGGCGATGCCTGCGATGACGATGACGACGACGACACCATACTTGACGTCGATGACAACTGCCCTCTCACACCCAACCCAGACCAGACGGACACCGACGGCGACGGCATCGGCGATGCCTGCGACGACAGCGACGGCGATGGAGTGGCGGACGCCATCGACAACTGTCCTCTGGTCGCCAACCCTGACCAGCTAGACACCGACGGCGATGGGATCGGCGACGCCTGCGATGACGATGACGACGACGACACCATACTTGACGTCGATGACAACTGCCCTCTCACACCCAACCCAGACCAGACCGATACCGACGGCGACGGCATCGGCGATGCCTGCGATGACGATGACGACGACGACACCATACTTGACGTCGATGACAACTGCCCTCTCACACCCAACCCAGACCAGACCGATACCGACGGCGACGGCCAGGGCGATGCCTGCGACAACTGCCCCCTCGCTTCCAACCCTGACCAGCTAGACACCGACGGCGAGGGCCAGGGTGACGCCTGCGATGACGATGATGACGACGACACAGTCCCTGACGCCGCCGACAACTGTCGCCTGATCGCCAACCCTGACCAGCTAGACACCGACGGCGACGGCGTTGGTGATGCCTGCGACAACTGCCCCCTTACGACCAACCCAAATCAGATCGACTCCGATGGCGACGGCGTAGGCAACGCCTGCGAAGCGCCCGAGGAGATGAGCCTTGGCATCGACGCCGATCCCAGCGGCAGCTCGCCTGCCTCCCTCGGCCCCATAGATGCCTGCTTCTCCGTCTCCTCCGGCTCTTCGACCGACATCGACCTGTTCATCACCAACGTCGCCGACCTGCTCGGCTGGGCCGCCTACATAAACTACGACCCCGCTCTCATCAATATCTCCGCCATCGACGTCCAGACGTTCCAGGCCGCCGATGGCTGCTCCAACGTCCACAATGTTTCTCACTCCACCCCAGACTCCGACGGCTCCTTCTACGCCTCGGCCATTGACCTCAACGCACCGCCCTGCCAGGACTCCGGCTCCGGCGTCCTCGCTCGCATCACCATCTCCGCCCTCGCACCGGGCATCGTCTCCGTCACCATCGCCAACCCCTCCCTAACGGACGTCAACGGTGAAGCCATCGGCGACAACAACGGCGACGGCATGTTCGACGGGCCCCTCTTCGACGCCCAGATCAATATCGACCAGCCGGACAACGACTCCGATGGGCTGGATGACATCTGTGACCCAGATGACGACAACGACGGAGCAGTTGATTCTGCTGACAACTGCCCCTTCACTCCCAACCCAGATCAGGCGGACACCGACCGCGACGGGCTGGGTAACGCCTGCGATGACGATGACGACGGCGACACCGTCCTCGATGCCGACGACAACTGCCCCTTCACTCCCAATGCGGACCAGGCGGACTCGGACGGTGACGGCATCGGCGATGCCTGCGAGGTAGAGCCCATCCTCGGTATCGACGCCGACCCTAGCGGTAACACCGCCAACTCCCTCGGCTCCACCGAGGCCTGCACTTCAGTGTCCTCTGGCTCCTCCACCGCCATCGACCTGTTCATCACCGATGTCTACAACCTTCTGGGCTGGGCCGCCTACATCGACTACGACCCCGCACTCATCAACATCTCCGCCATCGACGTCCAGATGTTCCAGGCCGCCGACGGCTGCTCCAACGTCCACGATGCTTCTCACTCCACCCCAGATTCCGACGGCTCCTTCTATGCCTCCGCCATCGACCTTAACGCTCCACCTTGCCAGGACTCCGGCTCCGGCGTCCTCGCTCGCATCACCATCTCCGCCCTCGCAGCGGGCGTCTCCGACATCGTCATCTCCTCACCCTCCCTCACCAACGTCGACGGCAACTTCATCGCCGACTTCGACGGCGACGGCACCTTTGATGGCTCCGTGTCCGATGCCCTGATCTATATTGACCAACCGGACTTCGACGGCGACGGCTCAGCCGATGGCTGTGACCCCGACGATGACAATGACGGCGCCTCCGATGAAGAGGAGTCGGCCGCCGGCTCCGACCCCCTCGATCCCAATAGTACGCCCGAAGTCTGCGACGGCAGCGACAACGACCTCGACGGCCTCACCGACGAAGGCTTTCCGGACACCGATGGCGATACCCTGACCGACTGCATCGACCCGGACGACGACAACGATGGCATGCCAGACACCTACGAGGGGTCTTACTCCTGCCTCGACCCTCTGGTCGACGATGCCAATGCCGACCCCGATGGGGATACCCTCACCAGTATCGAGGAGTTCAACCAGCAGTCGAATCCCTGCAGCCCTATCTTCATCCTGACCACCCTAGGCATCGACGCCGATCCCTCCCAACTCCCTGCCAACACTGCCACCTCCCTCGGCTCCACCGAGGCCTGCTTCTCGCTCTCCTCCGGCTCCTCCACCGACATCGACCTGTTCATCACCGATGTCTCCGACCTCCTGGGCTGGGCCGCCTACATCAACTACGACCCCGCTCTCATCAATATCTCCGCCATCGATCTCAGCATGTTCCAGGCCGCCGATGGCTGCTCCAACGTCCACAATGCTTCCGAGACCACCCCAGACTCCGACGGCTCCTTCTACGCCTCCGCCATCGACCTTAACGCTCCGCCCTGCCAGGACTCCGGCTCCGGCGTCCTCGCTCGCATCACCATCTCCGCTCTCGCACCAGGCCTTGCAGACCTCGCCATCGCCAACCCCTCCCTCAGCGATATCAACGGTGAGCCCATCGGCGACACCGACGGCAACAGCATCTTCGAGGGTGCCCTATTCAACGCTCAAATAGCCATCGACCAACCGTGCCCCGGAGACGTTGATGGCGACGGCGTTCCCGATGTCGACGACAACTGCCCTCAGACCTACAACCCAGACCAGGCCGACTCCGACGGCGACGGCATCGGCGACACCTGCGACAACTGCCCCTTCACGGCCAACCCGGACCAGGCCGACTCCGACGGTGACGGCATCGGCGATGCCTGTGAAGTGGCGCTCACGTTCGGCATCGACGCCGACCCCAGCGGCAACACGGCCACCTCCCTCGCCTCCAGCGAGGCCTGCTTCTCGGTCTCCTCCGGCTCCTCCACCGACATCGACCTGTTCGTCACCGATGTCTCCGACCTCCTCGGCTGGGCCGCCCGCATCAACTACGACCCCGCTCTCATCAACATCTCCGCCATCGACGTCAACATGTTCCAGGCCGCCGATGGCTGCTCCAACGTCCACAATGCCTCTCACTCTACTCCAGACTCCGACGGCTCCTTCTATGCCTCCGCCATCGACCTCAACGCCCCGCCCTGCCAGGACTCCGGCTCCGGCGTCCTCGCTCGCATTACCATCTCCGCCCTGGCAGCGGGTGTCTCTGACCTCACCATCGCCAACCCCTCCCTCACCGACGTCAGCGGAGAGCCCATCGGCGACAACAACGGCGACGGCATCTTCGACGGCTCTACCTTCAATGCTCAGGTCTACATCGACTCTCCTTGCCCCACAGACCTGGCGATAACAAAGAGCGACAGCCCTGACCCAGTGGCCGCCGGCCACAGCCTATCCTATCTGCTAACCGTAGCTAACCAAGGGCCCTCGCCCGCTCCCAACGTCGTGGTGATCGATGACTTGCCGAACGGGGTAGTGTTTGGCTCCGCTACGCCTAGCCAGGGATCGTGCAGTCACCTCAGCGGCGTGGTGACCTGTAACCTTAGTGATATCGAAGCTGGGAACTCGGCCACCGTTTCCATTGCTGTTACCGTGGATATCTCCACGTTTGGCGACATCACCAATGTTGCCGACGTGAGCAGCGATGCGCCTGACCCCGATCTCGCTAACAATACCGTCTCCGAGGTCACTAATGTTACGGCTCCAGCGCCAAGCACTCTGGGCATCGACGCCGACCCATCGGAGCACCCAGCCAATACGGCCACCTCCCTGGGCTCCAGGCATCCCTGTGTTTCGGTAGCCTCCGGCCAGGAAACCCAGATCGACCTGTTCGTCACCAACGTCTCCGACCTCCTCGGCTGGGCCGCCCGCATCAACTACGACCCCGCTCTTATCAACATCTCCGCCATCGACGTCAACATGTTCCAAGCCGCCGACGGCTGCTCCAACGTCCACAATGCCTCTCACTCTACTCCAGACTCCGACGGCTCCTTCTATGCCTCCGCCATCGACCTCAACGCTCCACCCTGCCAGGACTCCGGCTCCGGCGTCCTCGCCCGCATCACCATCTCCGCCCTGGCAGCGGGCCTCGCTGACCTTACCATCGCCAACCCCTCCCTCACCGACGTTGACGGCAACTACATCGGCGACCTCAATGACGACTCCATTTTCGACGGCACCATCTTCAATGCCCAGATAGCCATCGATCAGCTCTGCCCCGGTCTCCCCGACACCACGGTGGGAATCGACGCCGACCCTTCCCGATCCCCGGCCAACACCGCCACCTCCCTCGGCTCCAGCGAGATCTGCTACTCCCTCTCCTCCGGTTCCTCCACCGACATCGACCTGTTCGTCACCGACGTCACCGACCTCCTCGGCTGGGCCGCCTACATCAACTATGACCCCGCACTCATCAACATCTCCGCCATCGACGTCAACATGTTCCAGGCCGCCGACGGCTGCTCCAACGTCCACAATGCCTCTCACTCTACTCCAGACTCCGACGGCTCCTTCTATGCCTCCGCCATCGACCTCAACGCTCCACCCTGCCAGGACTCCGGCTCCGGCGTCCTCGCTCGCATTACCATCTCCGCCCTCGCAGCGGGTGTCTCTGACCTCACCATTTCCTTGCCTTATCTCACCGACGTTAATGGTGATCCCATCGGCGACATCAGCAACGATGGCTATTTTGACGGTCCTACATTTGACGCCGAGATCTACGTAGACACGCCCTGCACCGGTGACGGCGATAACGACACCATCCCCAATGCCGAGGACAACTGCCCGCTCGTTCCCAACCCCGACCAGCTAGACAGCGACGGCGATGGCATCGGCGATGCCTGCGACAATTGCCCCACCACCGCCAACCCCCTCCAGACCGACTCCGACGGCGATGGCCTAGGCGACGCCTGCGACAACTGCCCGCTGGCCTACAACCCTGACCAGCAAGATGTGGACGGAGATGGCCTAGGCGATGTCTGCGATCCGGACACTCAGGCTTCTTCGGCGGTTTCTGACCCCCTCACCG
>Ga0315541_1000149_pt1 | contig 72857 bp, 77 predicted proteins | sample SalMarSW160190MG_FD_203095 | JGI IMG/M metagenome (GOLD analysis project Ga0315541, IMG submission 203095) | Salt marsh sediment microbial communities from the Plum Island Ecosystem LTER, Massachusetts, United States - Salt Marsh Sediment SW1601-190 ... | reverse complement strand
GGCTGTGGGTATAGATGGGGATAACACAAACAGTGGAAACCTTCCTCAAATCCAGAGCGGAGAGAGTATCACATGGTATCTTTATGAGTTCTATGAAGGAGTAGCAGGCGATTATCAAAATAATACAAATCTAAATATGAGCGGAGAAAGCATCGAAATAACTCTGACATACACATTAAACGGAAGCCAATTTACGAAGACTTTCACCATTCACATTAGTTGAGACTACAGGAAGATTATCCAGTAACCTTTTAAAAGGATAAAATCCTTATAGGATAGATATTAAAAAAGGTGTTTACATGACAAGTGTGTATGATGTTCCAGCAGATAAGCTAATAGAAAAACTGAGAGAAGAATTAAAGACAATGAAAGAGATAACTCCTCCGGAATGGGCAAAGTTTGTAAAAACTTCGTCATCCAGAGAGAGAATACCCGACCAGGAGGACTGGTGGTACATAAGGGCAGCTTCTATTCTCAGGAAAGTATACATAAATGGTCCCGTGGGCGTTTCCCGACTCAGGACAGTCTATGGGAGCAAGAAAAACAGAGGATACAAGCCAGAGAGATTTAGAAAGGCAGGTGGTGCGGTAATCAGAAGAATACTTCAACAGCTAGAAGAGGCGAAGCTTGTAAAAAATGAGACTGGGAGAGTTATAACGTCTAAAGGAAGGTCTTTACTGGATAAAGTTTCAAAAGAGATTGAGGGATAATGGATGGAGGAAGAGATTGAAGAGATCAGAAGAAAAAAAATGGAAGAATTAAAAAAGACACAAGAGGCGCAGAACGCAGAGATACAGAAACAGCTTGTATTACGGCAGATACTTACGAACGAGGCCAGGAATAGACTTGTGAGAATAAAAATGGCGAGACCTGAGTTTGCAGAACAGATAGAGTTACAATTAATCCAGTTAGCACAATCAGGGAAGCTAGAGAAGAAGATTACAGATGAGGATCTAAAAACTATTTTAAGGTCTTTACAGCAGAAAAAACCGAACTATAGAATCATGAGACGATAAAAATGGAAGCGAACCTGCTGTTCAGCGGCGGAAAGGATAGTTCTTTATCTGCCTTTATACTCAAAAAACTTGGTTATGAAGTGAAAACTATTACGATAACATTCGGGTACAGTGAAAACTGGAAATTGGCAAAAGAGACATCAGAAAATTTGGGATACGCACACAGAGTAATGAGGATGGATGAAGGGATACTAAAAGAAGGATCGAGAATAATATTAGAAGATGGATATCCCTCAAAAGGGATTAAATATATCCACAGAGAAGTGATAGGGGAGCTTGCAAAGGATTATAAAGTAATCTGTGATGGATCAAGGAGAGACGACAGGACACCAAGACTTGAGTTCAATGAGATCAGAAGTCTTGAGGATAGATATGGAGTGGAGTACATATCTCCGTTGCAGGGTATTGGTTATAAAACGTTAAGGTATCTGGCGAATAAGCTATTTATAATAGAAACGTATAACGGCAGTGAAAAAAAGACAGCCGATTACGAAACAGAGGCAAGGATTTTTTTAGGCGATAAAGCAGAAAATAAATTCCCGGCACATGAACATACGAGAGTTCTTGGCTGGAGAGGTGATGTGGAATGGCAAGAAATAAGCCACTTGGTAAAAAACTGAGGTTAGGAAAGGCGTTGAAACAGAATAGGAGAGTCCCTGTTTGGGTATGGGTCAAAACAAGATTACATGTTAGAACTCATCCAAAGAGAAGGAATTGGAGAAGAACTAGTTTAAAAAGGTGAGTTTATGAAATCTGGAGAAGAAAGAGTTTACACTATTCCTTTGAGAAAAGCTAAAAGAACGCAGAGAAAAAAGAGGAGCCCAAGAGCTTTAAGAGAGTTAAAGGGGTTTCTGAGAAGGCACACAAAGACTGAAAATATAAAGATAGACTCTAAATTGAATGAGAAAATCTGGGAAAAGGGCATAGAAAAACCGCCATCAAGATTGAGGGTCAGAGTCAAAAAAGAAGAAAAAGATGAAGAGGAAATAGCAACTGCCTATCTCGCTGAATAATATGATAAAGAAATTAGAAATTGAAAGAAATCCATATATAGGAGCGTTTGGCATTACAAATGAAGAAATAACGCTTCTTTCTGTAGATTTTACAGAGGAAAAGAAGAAAATTGTAGGAGATACATTATCTACAGAAGTGTTTCTTACAACGATAGCAAGAACGAATTTAATTGGCATTCTCACCGCAGGAAACTCAAACGGAGTTGTACTTCCGTACAATGTAGAGGATTATGAGATCAGTAAGCTTAAAAAATTTGACATAAAGATGGGGTTTCTATCCACAAAATTCACAGCTCTTGGAAATATGATACTCTGTAATGACAAAGGTGCTGTTATAAGTGGCAAATTAAAAAACGAAGCCAAATTCATAGAAGATACACTGGATGTTGAAACTTTTGTATCTGATCCTAATAATTTTGGAAGTATGGGGTTATGTACAAATAACGGATCTCTTGTGCATCCTTCTCTTTCAGAAATGGTAGACGGATTGGAAAAAGCTTTAAAAGTAGAGGTAGATATAGGGAGTGCAAACAGAGGAGTTTACTATCTTGGCATGTGTGTATTAGCCAATACAAAAGGGGCATTAGTCGGCAATTTAAGTACAGGGCCGGAGATAAATAAAATTGAAGATATACTGTTTTAGGAGGGATAATATGAAAAGCTTTGAAATACATGGGAAATTCAAGATGGGAGATAAGATGCAGAACTTCACAAAGATATTTAATGGAATGAATGAAAAGAGTGTTATAGAAAAAGTGTACTGCGACATAGGAAGCAGACATAGGGTCAAGAGATGTAATATAGAGATAGTTAAAATAGAGGAGAGGAAAGAATGAATAAAAACGATCTGCTCGTAAAGTTTGCATATCTGAAGGAACAGGGCGAGATCATTGTAAAAAACATAGCGATCTTGGAAGAAAGACTGACAGAAACTTTGATAGCGAAAAATACCTTGGAAGAATTAAAAAAGGTAGGGAAAGGAGAGTTATTGGTGCCTATAGGAGGAGGATGCTTCATAGAAACCGAACTTAAAAATCTGGATAGCGTTACGGTCAATGTAGGAGGGGGAGTTTCAAAGGAAGCATCTATAGAAGAATCGCTATCTAAATTGGATGAAAATGCTGAAAATATAAGAAAAATGCTCATGCATACAAGGGAAAACCTCTCAAAAATTGAAAATGATCTTGCAGTCGTAGATAAAGAACTCAGGAAGCAGAAGTGAGAGGATGTTCAATTCTCTAAAAAGTAGATTAGATACATTTCTTCAGAGTGTAAATCAAAAGGTTATCTCCGATAAGGATATAAACTCAATTCTTTTCGAACTGGAGCTAATTTTGCTTCAAAATGATGTTTCTGTTAAAGTTACTGAAGAGATAAAAGAAATTCTTAAAAAAAATCTCTCTGGAAAGAAGATAGGCTTACTGGATAATAAAAAAGTTTTTATAGAGGATTCCTTAAAAGAAGCCGTAAAAGAGATACTCAGTTCAGAGAGAATAGATTTAATTGAAAAGATAAAAACAAAAAAACCATTTGTAATAATGTTTGTAGGTTTTAACGGCACTGGAAAAACTACCACTATCGCAAAACTTGGGAATATATTAAAAAAGAAAGGATTTTCTGTTGTTTTCTCAGCGTCGGATACGTTCAGAGCAGGATCTATAGAACAATTAGAGAAACATGCTGAAAATATCGGAATAAAAACTATCAAACATAGATACGGTGGAGATCCCGCAGCTGTAGCATTTGACGCTATAAAACATGCCGGAGCAAGAAATATCGATCTTGTGATGATAGATACAGCTGGAAGGTCTGAAACAAATAAAAATCTAATAGAAGAAGTTAAAAAAATAAAGAGGGTAGTAACACCTGATCTAACAATATTTGTAGGAGATGCACTTGCAGGGAACTCTCTCGTTGAACAGGCCGAAAAATTTAATGAAATCGGGATCGATTGTTCGATTCTGACAAAAATAGATGCAGACGCAAGAGGAGGTGGCGCTCTATCGATCACATTCGCCACCAAGAAACCTATTCTGTATATTGGAACTGGACAGGGTTATGATGATCTAGAGTCATTCGATCCTGAATGGTTCATTAAAAATCTTTTTTAACTGGAAAGTTAATAATAACTTTATTTCTTTTCGTATGGATTAAAAAAGTTTAAATATGCGGGCTGTTTTATATTTAGTATGTACATGCCAAAAGGCTGGATCAAGATAAGGATCGAAGAAAAAAATTTTCATCTGAATATTAAAGATTTAAAAAATAAACACTTGGGTATTGACGACAGTTTTTCTGGATATATCAGGATATTTGGTACAAATTCTCAGAATATTCATGACGATTACTATTTTCTTATAGAAAATGGGAGAATTATCGCGGCGGAAAAGGTAGAGATAGAAAGGAAGATAAGAACTATCAGGGATGATGTTTTTAACGAAATGGATAATTTATATAAAGACTGTGAAATAAGCGTGGTGAAACTTGATAAATCACAGCTGGATATATCAAAAGAGATAAATGAAGACTGTTTATTGGAAAATAGGGTAGTGTTTAGAAGCGAACTCAATAGAGAGGAGTTACTAAAAAAGATAAATGCAGATCATATAAATGTAGAAAGACTTCTTTATAAATTTGAGAATGAGAGGGCTTTTAAGTCCTAAACTCTGGAACTGCTTCTTTGAGAGGATCAAAACTTTCCCAGTTTTTTACAAGCTTGCAGATCATGGAAACTTTGGAGTGTAAAGAAGAGGGGAGTCTCAGTATCCTTTTAGTATCTATAGTTACCTTCCCATCCGCCAATCCTGCATTTATCTCTGCCACATTTTTAAGGATTCTTCTTTTCGTACTTTCCCCAACACAGTCTAGGAAATCTATTCTCCTGCCAAGAAGCCTCTTTATTATCTCCTCTCTATTCTTCAAAATTTCTTTGCTTCTTATATCTTTCATCCTTGAAAATGTGAAGGCAAACATCCTCCTAAAAACTTCTGGATATCCATGTGACATAAATAGATCTTTGGGTACATGTGAAGCTGTTACATAATCAAAAATTTTGCCTCTATCCTCGATATACAGTGCTTCTTCATCCAGAACTCTTACGTGGTATCCCCTTCCCGAATAGATCAAAAATATGTTTTTAAGATCGAAACTTGATCTTAACGAGTCTATAATAGTTAAAGCCAACTCCTTTGCATCTTCCAGGCATATTCCACATATGTTTCCCGGGGTACAGTTACATCTTCTCACTTTAAGGTCTTTTGCATCGATGTCAAAAACTATTTCAGCTTTTATCCAATTCTCTCTTTTTCCTGGCTTTTTATAATATGAAACGGAGGAGTAAGCTGCGTACGGCGCCTTTATCTTCATAAATCTCTCAAAGTCTCTGGGAGAGCTAAAAGTTTCATACCTGTCCTTTGGACCATTTCCGTCATGATCAAAACCGAACTCTCTGTATTTTAAAGAATCGATAAGAAAAAGAGGAAGATCTTTTATGTTCCATTCTTTTTTATAGTACATGTGCCTTTCTTCTAAAGTAGCTTCTCTGAACTCCATAATGACATTTATCAGGCAAGGATAAAAAGGTTGTGAAAAGGAAATTATTTAACCTCTATTAACATTACTCATTTATGGACTACGAACTTCTAGAGCATGAAGCAGACATAGGGATAAGAGGATATGGAAATACGATAGAAGAGGCATTTGAAAACGGGGCAAAAGCCATGTTCTCGATCATGATAGATTTAGAGACCGTGGAATCTGAAAAAAATGGGGAGATAAAATGTGAGGCTCCTGATATTGAAGCTCTTTTTGTTGAATGGTTAAACGAGCTTCTGACAAAAAAGGATATTGAAGAGATGAGTTTTTCCAGATTTAAAGTAAAAATTTATAAAGACGATATCTATAAACTGGAAGGAACAGCTTCGGGAGAAAAATTCGATCAGAAAAAACACAAAGCAAAATTGGAGGTAAAGGGTGCGACATATTCTGGATTGAAGATCGGGAAAAAGGATGAAAAGATATTTATACAATGCATTGTAGATGTCTAGGTGATAAGAATGGATCTTCTAAATCTAAAAAGAATTACAGATTATGAGTGGGAACTCCCGAAACAGGAAGACATGATAGTACCTGGAATGATCTATGGGAATACGAAGATAATAGACCATTTAAAAGAAGATGTAAGACTTGGAAAGGACTGGAATGCATTGAAGCAGATAGCCAACGTGGCATGCATGCCAGGTATCCAAAAATGTAGTATAGCATTGAGTGATGTTCATCCAGGATACGGATTTCCAATAGGGGGAGTTGGTGCGTTTGACACAGAAGAGGGAGTAATAACGATGGGCGGTATAGGATTCGATATAAACTGCTCTGTAACAACATTAAAAACATCTCTAAAAGAAGAGGATATACGAAAAAATGCCAAATCTCTTTTGAACTCACTGTTTAAAATAGTACCGGCAGGCTTGGGCTCAACGGGAAAAGTTAGATTGAATTTTCACCAGATAGACGAAGTGCTCACGGGCGGAGCTGAATGGGCCGTAGAGAATGGGTACGGTGAAGAAAAAGACCTGGAGTTTATTGAAGAGAACGGTAAAGTTAAAGAAGCTGATCCGGAAAATGTGAGTGAAAAAGCGAAACAGAGACAGTTTAAACAAATCGGCACGTTGGGTTCTGGTAACCATTACGTAGAAGTACAGTACGTTGCCGAGATATACGACCAGGAAGCTGCCGAGATATACGGATTGAAAGAAAAAGATGTGGTGGTTTCTTTCCACTGCGGTTCCCGCGCATTGGGACATCAGATAGGCACAGATTATCTTAAAAAACTTGCTGAAGTTACTAAAAAGTATGGGATAAAGATAAAAGACAGGGAACTTGTATGTGCACCCATAAACTCGGAAGAAGGACAAAAGTACTTTTCCGCTGTTTGCTGTGGGATAAACTGTGCCTTTGCGAATCATGAGGTTTTGACGCACCTGATCAGGAAAGGTTTTAAAGAGGTTTTTCCGGATGGAGAACTTCCAAAATTCTATTCTATTGGCCACAATACGTGCAAAAAAGAATATCATAAAATAAACGGAAAGAAAAAACTCTTGTATGTTCACAGGAAAGGATCTACAAGGGCTTTTGGTCCCGGAAGGGAAGAGATACCCAAAAAATACAGAAAAATAGGGCAACCCGTCTTAGTCGGCGGAACTATGGGTACGTGCTCGTTTATTCTCTGCGGCACTGAAAAGGGGATGGACACAACGTTTGGATCGGCGATTCACGGAGCGGGAAGAGCCATGAGCAGAAAGAGAGCCAAACGTCAGTACAGGGGAGATAAACTGCTAAAAGAGTTAGAGAATAAGGGCATATACGTAAGGGGCCACTCAATGGCAGGGATTGCAGAAGAAGCACCGGGAGCCTATAAAGATATTGTAAATGTTGTGGAATGCATGGACAAGTCAGGAATCGCAAAAAAAGTTGTAATGTTAAAACCTATAATAAATGTAAAGGGGTAATTGCGAAAACTTTTTAACATCAGAGAACGAATAGATATTAGGTGATATATATGAATCCAATCTTCGTTATTTTGATCCTCTTTGGAACTGCGTTTATAACAGTAAACGCTCTAAGAGAAACGAGAGGAAAAATTTTGAGTAGAAAGAGAAGATTATCTTACGCGGCAATGGAGATTTTGTTTCTTTCCGTAGTTCTATGTATTGGATTTTCTTTCTTATAAAAAGTAAAATTTGAGAAAATGAATGAATGTAAATGGGTAAAATAATGTTCACGAAGGTTTCAAAAAGTATCTATTGCAGAATTGGAGAAAAAGGAGATTCCAACAATGGATTTATCTTATGTAATGATTTCTCCGTATTTGTGGACACAGCAACATATCCTGATCAAACGAAAAGAGATCTGAAGGATATGAAGAAGATTACAGACAAAAAAGTAAAATTTCTCATAAATACACATTACCATCCCGATCACACCTTCGGAAATATGTATTTTTCGGATATTATCGCACATGCTGCGTGCCGCACAACGTTAAAGGAACGCATTCCCTCCTACAAAGAAGAGACGCAAAAAGAGGAACGATTTAAGAATCTTAAAATTAAACTGCCAAATATCGTTTTCACAAGGGACATGATGCTGATGTATACTCCTAAAATTGAGTTGACCCACTTCGGGGGACATACTGAAGGTAGCATAACCGTATATGTGCCTGAAGAGAAGGTATTGTTTTCTGGAGATCTATTGTTTGCAGGATACCATCCGTATCTCGGAGATGCCGATATACAAAAATGGATAGGTGCACTGGAGACGATACTCCAGTGGAATATAAAAAAGATAATACCAGGGCACGGAGAATTATGTGATAAAAAAGAGATCAAAAAACATGTAGAGTATCTGGAAACGTTTTATCAAAATCTCAAAGATCTGAAAAAGAGACACAGTAAAGAGGATATCCTTAAAAATACAGATCTTTTAGAGCTGCCCGAGATGGATGGTGAAAACAGAATAGTGAGGAACATAGAAGCACAGTACGATAAAGTGTAAGAGAGAAATGAAAATAAGTTGTCTATTCTAAAATACAAAATTTTTATCTTTTATACGGAATCAAACACAAAAATTTTAGAGTTTTTCCTGTACATTTTAATTGATGATTCTCATTTGCGGGTATGAATAAGACATCACCTTTCGATATTTTTTCTTCACAATTTTCTCCACGAACAATACCTTCGCCATCAAGTACGAATACTTCATGCTCCCACGGATGTTTATGGTACGGGCTGTATCCTCTTGAGTTTATTTCGAACAAACGCATTGCAAAGTTCTCTGCACCTGTATTTTTTGCGATGAGCCATCTTACAGTTGTATTAACAGCTCCCTCCTCAGCTTTTTCCTTTTTTACTTCTGTATAGTGGAATTTTTTCATGAACAAATATGATAGTTTTGCCTGAAAAAGGTTTTGGTTTGTAGTGATCTCGATTCATGTTAGGAAACAAGATAAAATATCTAAGAATATCTCTTATTCTCCTATTTCTTCTACTTCCGCTATTGGAGCATTCTTTTTGACGCTCTTAATCCCGTTCAGGCAAGAAGCTTTAGTTGTATACCCTTCGCTTATTGCAATTATTTCTCCGTTGGGCGCTTTCAGTCTAAATCTAAACTCATCACTCACATCTTTAAAGATTTCAAATTTTGGTTTTGACATCCTATCACCAGAATAATTATAATTTGAAATGATAGAAACCTTTTGCTACTGTATCGTAATAAGTTATCGTTTAACAGTAAATTCTAAACTGTATCAAAACATCTCCGGATGTTCTGTATGTATAGGTATTACTTTCTTAGCATTAATCTCTTCTATCATCTGTTTTATCTCGGGACCAGAAGCGTGTCCTGAAGCATGTGCAGGGTATTCTTTTATTCCAAAATGTTCTAACCAATGTTGTTTTCTTTTTTCATCTAACTCCATGTCCTCAGAGAAGGGCTCGCAGTTGGATTTTATCCAGATAGCATTTTTCGGTTGTATGTCAATCAACTGATTCATCTCCCAGAGACTGGTAGAGACAACATAATCTTTTGGATTATTCTTCAGTTCTTTACATTTTATAGTATTATCTGTGAATATGAAGTTTCTTTCCCATTTTTCATAATCCTTTAGTATCTGATCTTTTGATACTTTTTTGTCTATGAGCCCCCACTTCTTTTTCGGTATCAGGATCTTAAGATCTTTTATATCAAGAGGGGACATCTTCCCGAGCTTTTCTATGAGATAGGCAAGCTTGAGATCGACAACGAACTCTCTTTCGTTGTTTTTTGCCGAGTCATAGATCGTTTTTGCTCTATCGATATCTTTTTTGGGATGTTCGGCAAATACGATTCCTTCGCTTCGTGAGATTAAATCCTCTATTTCGCTTTTCACGTTTTCTTCACTGTCTTCTCTATCGTCATCTATTCTTGTTCCTTCACAGAGGAACACATCGGGTTCTATATCCTTCGCCTCTTCAACGAACCGGTGTGTTTTTTCGCCGTGAAGACCGTGAAATCTCAGATCTCCTGAATAAACTAAATTCCCCTCATTAGGATATACTATGAATCCGCATGCACCTGGAAGTGAGTGATCTACAGGGATCATTTCTATCTCAAGTGATCCTACTCTTACCTTTCTTTTCGATTCCATTATATTGTATTCTCTTTCAGTAACGTATTCCTCTTTCCTTCTATCTACTCTGCTTAAACCTCCTCTCTTGTTTCTATAAAAAGCGAATGCTTTACAATATGTGCAGAGATCAGAAAATGTTCCTTTCCCCGTTTCTTCAATGCACTGCAAAATTATCTTCGTTGGCTCTGTACAGTATATAGAGATATCCTTTCGCAAAAAGTGTATATACGCAGAATGATCTGCATGTGCATGACTCAGAAAGAGAGCATCAATACTTCGTTCCTCAGGATCCCTTTCCATATGTTTGAGATAATCTTCTCTGTAAACTCCCGATAAATCTGGCAAGAGATCAAACTCGAAAAAATCTTTCAAGGAGGTACATTTTCTCGGCTGGAGAAATTCGGAGAAATACATTGATGATTTTGAAAAACTCATTCCAAAATCCAGTAAAATTCGAGTATCTTCATGAGTTACCAAAATCTTATTGCCGCCGATCTCTCTATCGCCTCCTAAAACCTGAATGTTCATTGATTCCCTCCTTCACGGATCTGAAGATGTATCTCACCTACTTTCAATTCTTTCTTTTTCTTTCCAGAACGGTTTCTTTTTTAAAGAAACGGTTTTTCTTTCTTTTCGTGCAGCTTCTTTCTTTTTGAGAAAGAAAAAGGGGACCTCACATCGAAGATGTGAGTGTCGCCTAACATGTGCACTGGGTTTGCAGTGCGGAGGAGGGGATTCGAACCCCCGAACTCCTACGAGACAGGACCCTGAATCCTGCACCTTTGACCAAACTCGGTAACCTCCGCTCAATCACTTTTCATATTCCTTATTTAAATCTCTTTTGTTTCTCTCGGCAAGAGCACAATAAAATTGCTTCCCTGGGTCATGTCTTCTTTAACTCTATCATCAACCCAGACCTTTCCGTTATAACTTTTTAGAATGTAATCTACTAAAGTCAGCCCTATTCCAGAACCACGAATACTCCTATCTAATCTCTCGAGTCTTTTAAAAATGAGTTCTTTCTGGATATTCCTGATTCCTGGCCCCCTATCCTTGAAATCTATACTCCAGTATTTTTCGTTTTCACTGATCTCGACGTCTACCTCCACTATATCATGTTTATCATATTTCACGGCATTATTCAATAAGTTTGAGAAAACATCCACCAATAACTCGTTAGCCCTGACAAAATATTTTTCCTTTACAATATTAGAATTAATTTTTATATCCTTTGATGAAAATGATCTTCTTACATTCTCAACAGCCTGTTTAAAATGAGGGTATACGTCTATTGTTTTTAGCTCAGTTTTACCTTTCTGAAGCACAGAAAGTTTTTTTACATTCTGGATCAGGTTTGCACTTCTCTGAACCTGATCAAGAGCTATTTTAACATACCTTGTGAATTTATCTGGAAAATCGTGCATTAACAATAATAATTCGAGATATCCTATCACGCCCTGATTTAAATTGTTTATGTCATGACCCATCAGATCTATATAGAACTCTATACGATTGCGCTCGTCTCGAAGTTCAGCATAAAGTCTTGCGTTCTCGATAGCGATCGCTGCTTGATTGGCAAATATCTCTAGTGCCTGTATCTTTCTATAGGTAGGTCTTTCTCCATCTATGGGATTGTCAGGTGAGATAAACCCAAGAATCTGTTCTGAACTTTGAATAGGGATCAGCAATACATCTTTCTCATTCCATCCGTTAGGTTTAAGATTTCTTGCAGGGGTTATGACCAGCTCTCCCGGATACTTTTTCATCTCTTCCCAGTGAGTATGATCAATATAATATGACTCGCTTATCTTAAATTCGTCACGAAGAAATCTCTCGGCAGCTTCTATAGAGATAGGAGAGTTAGAGAGTATCTCTTGTGCCTTTTTTTCATCATACCCTGCTACAGCGAATGGTTGTGATGTTCCTTTCTCGTAATCTCGTAAGGATAAAATAACCTGTCGCCAGTCAAGAGTTTTTGTTATAGTTTCACAAATATTTTGAAGTAACTTTTCCAGTTCTAAGTTCATTCTCATCTCGTTTCCTATCTTAACCAGACTTTTCAATTGGGTCATGTATTTTTCTTCTGCCCCTTTACGCTCAGTTGTATCCTCGTATGTAACAAACTGATCTCCCTTTCCAATTGTAACAGGTCTAAAGTAAATCACCTTCCTCGAGCCATCTTTGCATTTTACTGTAAATGTTCGGGGTCTTGCTTCTCCATGTTTTGCCTTTTTTAGGTCGTTGATCCACGTTGAAATGACTTCCTTTCTATATTCCGGATTGAGATATGCCTTCTTAAACCATTCTTTCCCCGTAGGAATATCCTCTAGAGTATAACCAAACATTTCAATAAACTTAGGATTGATATATTTATAGCAGCTATTTTTATCAATCATTGATACTCCAAGAGGGGATTTTTCTATTAAAGATTGAAATCTTTCTTTTTCATCGTAGAGAGCTTCTTCTATTTTTCTTTTTTCTAGAGCCCTTTTGATAGCTATAATCAACTCCTTAGGTTCATACGGTTTTTGAATGTAGCTGAAGACCCCGAGATTAATGGCGGCTATAGCCGAGTCCAATGAAGCATATCCTGTTAGTATAATAATCTCTATCTCAGGAGAGATCTTTTTGATCTCTTTTAATACATTAATTCCAGGCATGTCAGGGAGTTTGAGATCAATTAAAGCCAAGGAAATATCTTTATTCTTTACTCTGGCAATTCCTTCCTTTCCCGTCAGGGCTACAATAGGGAGATATCCCTCAAGATTAAGTATATCGGAAAGAGTTCTCCCTATCCCAGGATCATCATCTATAATCAATATTCTCGGCTTCTTTTCTATTTCCTGATCACTCATACTAATCTCCTTTATAGTGTAAATAACAAATTATTAAAAATATTTCCATACCGTACTTTTTTCTTTTAACATAGTGATCCTTATTCTATTAGTTGTGAGATTATAAATAGTTTTGTGTTCCCTTCATTAGACGCACGACTCACACAGTGATATATCTACAAGATTTTCTTCAGAACTACATCCACTTGTTTTTCCTCTTCCTTTTTTAGATAATTATTTATTTTTTTTCTTTGGGATAAACCACTTTCGTCACCATATGGATGTAGGTCTTTGACCTACATCGATCTTTATGCGAAAGGGGTCATGCGGCTGCCGGGATTCGAACCCGGGTCGTAGGCTTGGAAGGCCCAAGTGCTAACCACTACACTACAGCCGCTTTATCATTTTTACCCATGCTTCTATTTAAATTTTACGATTCTTTGCAAAAAGAATAAAAAAGATTAAGTTTATATAGTAGTTTATCAATAAACTAATAGGTGATTTTAATGATAGACAGAGTGGTAGCTGATTTAAAGAAAATAGAAGGGATAGCGCATGTAGGGATGATTGAAGGCAACAATCCGATCGTTTCTGATCTTTCTCCTGAAGAAAGCGCGATACTATCAGAAATTTTAAAAGATATTTATGGTGTTTCCGATAAAACAGCTAAATCCACGGGAATGGGTGATCTGGAACAGGTAATGATCAGTGGATTCGAAGGAAAGATGATCATTGCAAAAAGTGGGAATTTTCTGGTAGGGATAGTTACTGAAACAAAAGTTAACTTGGGATTGATAAGGCTTAAACTTAAAAGTATACTCAGAGAATTAAAAGGTGAGAAAAAATGATAATAGAAAAACTTCTTACTAAATTTAAACAAGAGAACGGAGGAGTAATGGGCAGTAGTGTTATAGAAAAAGGAGGATTTATGGTGGCCATGGATGCCCCCCCAGAGATGAAGATAGAAACAAGCAGTATAATGGCAACGGCAGTTTTTAATAGGCTTGTAAGAAATGTAGAGTCTATAAAGGTAGGAGCGATCGATTATATCATGATAGAAGGCAAGAAGGGGGACATGTTAGTTGTAGACGTAGGAAATGTTTATCTTTTTGTTAGAACAAGGAAAAATTCTACAATTGCAAAAATAATGGAAGATGCGAAGGAGATTGGAAAAAAAATTGAAGCATTACTTTGAGGAGGATAGTTTATGGGTCAATCTATAGTAATAGCATCAGGAAAAGGCGGAACTGGGAAGACAACAGTATGTGCAAATTTAGGAATAGCTTTAGCCCAGAGAGGAAAAAAGGTAATGATTTTGGATGCAGATATCGACATGGCTAATCTGGAGTTGATGTTGGGCATGGAGGGAATGCCTGTAACGCTTCATGAAGTTTTAGCGGGAGAAGCCGAACCTGAAGAGGCAGTATATGATGGTCCTGAAGGAGTAAAAATATTACCCGCAGGGTTATCCTTAAGCGGTGTGCAAAAAGCAGATCCAAGAAAGCTTGAAAATGTTCTAAAGACTCTTATAGGGTCAGCGGATTACCTTTTGATAGACGGAGCCCCGGGGTTAGAGGTAGATGCTGTCACAGCTATCGCTGCTGCGCAGAACTTAGTTCTTGTGGTGAATCCAGAGATAACATCGATGAGTGATGCTTTGAAAACTAAAATAGTAGCTGAAAAGCTGGGAACACATGTAGTTGGTGCTGTTCTCAATAGAGTCGGATTTGATATGACAGAACTCTCGAAGGAGGAGGTAGAGACGATACTGGAGACAGAAGTTATAGCTGTTATTCCAGAAGATCCTGAGGTCAAAAGAGCTGCAGCATTTGGAGAACCTCTTGTAGTAAGAAACCCGAACTCATCTGCTTCGATATCCATAAAGAAGCTTGCTGCTGATTTGCTGGGTGAGAAGTATATACCTCCAGCACCAGAGAATCCGCTGAAGAGAATTTTCAAAGCTCTCTTTGGGAGGGATTAAATGACTTTTGTGGAGATGTTAGAGGCAAACGTACCTGTTTTATTTGCGGTGACATTAATAAGTTTGATACTAAATCTGATTCTGTCCTTGAAAATAGCTGTTTTGAATGCAGAAGTTGCAAGACTCAGAGGTGGAGCTCTAACAAGAGAGGAACTGGAAATTCTCAAAGCAAGATTAACAAGACTCAAAAAGCTCACGAGATGATGAGATTGAAAAAGTTGGAAAAGAAAATATACATGGTTTCCTTAGTTTTGATTTTAGCATTTCCCTATTTTGTAGAAGCTTTAGTTCAAGAGGAGGGGTATATCGATGGGGTAGTTCTAGATGAGGGTGGCGATCCAATAGAAGGTGCCACAGTAGTTGCCTGCTGTTATATGAAGAGATATACGACTACAACTGGTAGTGACGGAAGTTATAAATTTGAAGATATAGTGTATGATACAGAAGGAACGAAGTATAGAGTTGAAGCTTATAAAGAAGCTGAAACTGGTGAATTAGGATATGAAAAAGATATGACGTATGTAGAACTAAACGAGGCAGACCCTATCAAGAGCACTGCTGAGGGTGACCCGGTAAATTTTACTTTAGTAGAGGAAACAGAACCAAAGGCAAGATATACAGACTTGTACAGTTTATGGATGGAAATAGGGGATCTAAAAGCTGTAGACGAGTATACTATAGTTCTTTTTGATGTGAGTAAAAGATACTGGGAACATGCACAGACAAAGATGGTTCCTGATAAAGTATATTTCCAGGTTTTCAGGGAAGGAAACTGGATAGGCGAGTATATTTTAGATTTATGTGATAATACTTTTATTATACAGGAAGTTTTGAAAGTCGAGATATTAAGTATTGAAGACAGAGATTATAATGGAGAGTTCGAAGTTGAGATAAAAATATCATCGAGAGAAAGACCAACTATCTCCTTAACTAACTTCGCACTTTATGAGAATATTGTAATACAGGAAAAAACTATGGGTGTTGGTGCATCGATAGTATTAGATGGGTATACTTTCAAGGCAGAAGCAACGGCAGGCAGTTTTAAAATAGATGTCAATAAAAATGGAGTTCTCGATTCTTATGAAATTTTCGGTATTGGCGATTCTTTCGCAACGATCACGGGTGATTGTATAAACACAAGATCTTACACTGTCACAAATGTTTCGAGCGGAACGGTGACTTTAAAACCAGATGTCAGAGAATTAATGAATTTTGACGATTTTAATCTTGGAGAAATGGATACGACAGTTCCTGTTTCCGGAAAAGAGATCTATATGTACGCTGTCATAGAAAATGTCGGTAACTACAAAGCTTCTGACGTCGTTGTGAGTGTGGATCATTTTGGATATACGCTTTTGAATTACTGCAATATATCCAGTAATTACATATATGTAGGAGATATGTACCCTAGGTCACCATATGGAGTGATTGGAACAGTTTGGGATTATATGGATGATACATGTCATTCTAATGATTTTCCTTGTACAGAACCATGGGAAACAGTGAATGGAACTCTTTCAGTAGTAGGAGGATATTTTGGAAACTCATTGCAATTTAAAAATGATCCTGATCCAGTTTCAGAAGGAAAGTTGTTTGTTGATCTGATTTCCCCTGATGATTTCACGGATTATAAGTTTTTACATTTTCTTGTATATTCGAGTGATAAAAATAATAATGAACCCTTTCAAGTTGTACTTGAGGATTCAGATGGGAATACAGCTGAATGGAATGTAGGCATTGAAAGTACAGGGAATTGGGAAATGAAGGGTCTGAGTCTGAAAAACCCTGATTTAAACTCAGGTCTGAATTTAAGTAAGATAAAGAAAGTATCATTTTCTGGCTTAAATAGTCCAGGAGGTGAATGTTATAGGTTCGATCATATTGTACTTAGTAAAGTACCATTGCCGATAAAAAAAGTTATTCTTCTCAGATTAAATGCTCCTGTAGTATCTTATGAAGAGTATCATCCCATTACGATTGGTGTTAACTATAAAATGGAGTATGTAAATATAGAAGGCGAGGATGTCGAGGAAAACTTCCAGGAGGAGTTCAAAAAGGATATAAATGTATATCCAAAAACCGTGCAGTTGAGAATAAAGCAGTTCGTCTCTTATAAAAAGCTGATTCTTGGAGAAGAGAGTGATGTAATTGTTACAGTCGAGAATATAGGAGATTTAAAAGCTTACGATCTGGATATAACAGATTATCTTCCTTCAGGACTGGAACTGATAGAGGGTGAGGCTTCCAAAACTTTAAGCGAACTTTCATCCGGGGAAAGTACCGAGTTTTCATACAGAATGAAAGCTAAAGAGATAGGAGATTATGAATTGATAACTAAGGTGAGATATAAGGATGAAAGGGGAGAATCTTACGAGATGCAGTCTTTTCCAGTTTTCATAATAGTTTACAAGGAGTTTCCAAGATTGGATATGAGGAAAAACATCGATAAGACTAATATCGTAATCAACGAGCATATAGTCGTAGTTCTCGTAGTGACAAATACGGGAAACAAACCCGCGAAAGATGTAGTGATTGTTGACTCTATTCCTGAAGAGTTCTCTCTTACGAGCAGTAAAGAAGAAGAGATAACTGGAAACGTGAATGTATTCAAGATCGATAGAATGGATCCAAACGAAAAGAAGGTTTTCAGTTATATAATCAAGGCGGATGAGCCTGGGAAACATACATTGAAAGGCTGCAAGGTAAGATACAGTGATTATGAAAATAATTACTTCGAGTACGAGTCTCCTGATGTAAATATAGATGTCAGCGGAATACCAAAGCTCAATCTGGAATATTCTCTTTCAAGAGAGAGCGTTCAGGACGGGGAATTGTTAACGGTAATAGGCAGAGCCTCGAATATAGGTAATGGGCTTGCAAAGAACGTGACTCTTGATCATGTCTTCAATAAAGGGGAACTTGTTGATGGGGAGTTGAAAAAAGAGATAGAAAATCTTAAAAATGGAGAGTACCAGATATACAAATTCACTGTTAGAGTACCTGTATCAAGTACAGCTTATGATTTCAGTGTTGATGTCACCTACTCATATTATGACATACTTGGAAATGAATATCCTGAAGGTGCAAAAACTCAGAGATTTGTTCAGAAGATAGATGCAGATAAACCAAAAATAGAGATGGCGAGAACTGTAGAAAAGATGATAATTAAACAAAACAAGTATTATGTAGATTCTGGATACTCTTTCATAATCAGCATTTTAGCGACTAACACCGGTACAGCAGATGCTGTAGATACGATCTTGGAAGAAAAACTTCCGGAAGGATTTGAGTTGATAAACGGGACAAACAAATGGGAAGGTGATCTCAAGATTGGCGAATCAAAAACGATAACTTATACAGCTATTGGAAATGTAGGCGGCGTTTATTCACTTACTCCTAAAGCCATCTATAAGGATAAATGGGGAGTTTCTTACTCTACAGATGGTAAAACAATGACTTTTACTCTTAGAGGATTAACAATCACAAAAAGTGTAAGTAAAAACAAAATCAGTGAAGGAGATGTAGTAGAAGTAAATATAAGTATAAAAAACTATGGAGATTCTGAGACAAGGGATATAATTATCGAGGATTCAATACCTGAAGGATTTGAGCTTGTGGAAGGAGAAACAACGATGCAAAAAGACCTTCTCGGAGGAAATGAAACAATGAGCCTTAAGTATAAAATAAAAGCGATCTCTGTAGGTGAGTATGTATTGGAAAAAGCGAAAGTGAGATGGAAAAATTCGTATGGTGAATCAAGACAGCTTGAATCTAAAGAATATATCATAAGCGTCCAAAAAGCTGCACCCCCTGTAACAACCGCTCCTCCTACCACCATTCCACCTGAAACACCTGTTTATGAGAAGTATATCTCCACAGTTCTTTTGATCTTGGTAGCTGTTCTCCTGCTGATAATAGCTATCATAGGGATAAGGACATATTCAAAGAGGAAATTTAAGATCGAAGAAGAAGGCGAGGAAGAAGAATTTTTCGAAGGTTTAGAAGCACCTGAAGAAGAAATACTACCTCCAGAAGAAAAAACACCAGAGGAGATGTTCAGCGAGATCGCTTTACCAGAGTTCGAAGAGGAAGAGAAGAAAGAAGAGGAGTATAGAAATGCTCCAGGGTCTATAAAAAAGATACTTGAGTGGCAGGAAAAAGAAGAAAAGAGAAAAAAGAAAGAAGGAAAGAAAGAAAGAGATAAAAAAGAGGAAGAAAAGTGGTTTGATCGCGATTATGACATAACAGAAGACATGACGCCCAAGGAAGTATTGAAAGGTAAGAAAAAGAAAAAGGAAGAGTAAATGAAGATTATTCATGAAAATATTAAAAAAAATTTTATAAAGTTAAAAGCAGAGTCTATAGATGATCTCTGGCACTTGAAACATATAATAAGAGAAGGTGATCTTCTCGAAGGCAAGACCTTTCGACGTGAGGAACAGAAAACAGATAAAATCAGAACTGAGAGATCCGAAAAAAAACCTGTTTATTTAAAGATCCGAGCTGAAAAAATAGAGTTTCATAAAGATGCGAATAGACTGAGAGCAACGGGGGTGATAGAGGAAGGAGAGGATATGGGGAGTTACCATACTTTTAATATAGAGGAAGGTAGTGTCATAGGAGTAACGAAGACATGGAAAACCTATGATTTAGAAAGGATAGAAGAGGCTGTGAAGAACACGAATGCACCCAAGATTCTTATTCTTACCATGGACATGGGTGAATCTGTGTTTGGTCTTGTAAGAGGATATGGGATAGATTTTTTAGCGAACTTAAATGAGAACATTCCCGGAAAATACTACTCTGTAAAGAGAAAAAAAGAAAGAGAAACTTTCTTTAAAAACACTGCTGAAAAAATCGTAGAAGTTTTTGACAGATACTCCATAGAAAAAGTGATAATTGCAGGTCCTGGATTTGTTAAAGAAGAGTTTGCAAAGTACCTGAAGGAGAAATACCTCCAGTTGAATGGGAAATATGTTCTGAAAAAGGCGTCTTCCGTAGGTAGATCTGGAATATACGAAGTGATCAAAAAGGGGGATCTGGAGGACGTCTATAAAGAATCGAGAGTATCCAAGGAGATAGGTTTGGTGGAAGAATTGTGCCGGGGGATACTCAAAAATGACGCCGTATATGGTATTAAAGATGTTGAAAAGGCGTTGAGTTATGGGGCCATCGATACGTTGTTGATCGTTGATGAGCTTTTGAGAAATGAAAAATATGAAAAGATTTTAGAGAGATCGAGAAACAAAAATTGCAAAGTTTACGTGGTGAGCAGTGAGCATGAAGGAGGCGAAAAGTTAAAGGGTCTTGGGGGGATTGGAGGAATTCTCAGGTTCAAGATAAATTAAAGCTTTTGAAGAAACTTTATCAGCCCCCTTTCTGTTGTCAGATAAAATCTTTGACCTTTTGCAATGATACTTGGCAGTGAACGGATTTTAAACGGTATCTTGGACTTTGTTTCGTTATAATCCCATGGCTTGAAGTTTATTGCACCATTAGATGCATAGCTCAAAAGAGAGAATACAGTCAATGCTCTATTACAATATTTTGAGTCCTTTTCTATCACTATCTCGGCTTCTAGCGGCTCTAACGAAAACTCCTGGCTTAAAATATATTTTTTATTATAATCTTCTATTTTGGGCTCACCATATGCTAAGAAAACTGCATTTTTTGTGCAGGCAGCTATTATCTCTGAAAAATCCGGATAATCTATGAGTTTCCCTATTTTAAATCCTGTCTCGTCTATTATTTTCACGCCGCATTGCTTTGCTTTGCAGTATCTGCATTTTTTCAGGTCAAAGACAAGATCCAGCATATTTCCCATCTCAATTTCCTCTTTAAGCCCCCTGATTATGTCTTCTTCTGTTAGTTTTCCCACGAAGATTCTATTATTTATAATCAATGTAGGCTCTAGAAAATCTGATTTTTCTACTGACAAAAACTTGACATTCATGAACTTTTTAAGCCCTTCGAGTACGGGAGGAATATTTTCTTCCAAGTGATAAAACGTTATTTTAAGCTTTTTGACGTCAGAAGGAAGATCATAAAAACCTATCTCATCTGCACTTTCATAAACTTTTAAAGGTTTATAAGTTTTTAGGGGTGTCTCATTTATTATTTTTTTTTCTGTCACTTCTATTACCTCCTTTTTAGTTTCTTTAGCAGGAAATCCGATCCTTGGCGGAAATGTAATCTCTATTGCATTGCTGGGACATGCTTCGACACATTCTCCGCATAATATGCAGTCTGTACTTCTCTCGCTTTTGTAGGGTTCAAGTCCCATAGGACATGCTTTGGTACATATCCCGCATTTTGTACAGTTGTCTTTGACATGAAGCCTCAAAAAACTTACTTTATTAAAAATTCCAGCCCATGCACCAAGGGGACAGAGATACCTGCACCAGAATCTGGATATCAAAAATATTATCCCTATCAGGAAAATGAAGAAAATTATTCTTCCTATAAAGAGAGTATCAAAGATCATTCCATGCTCTATTCTGTAGGGCACTGCAGCTTCTATAAATCCCGCGGGGCATATCTTACAGAACAGTGTGTCAGAAACTCTCCATGCTGCTATTAAAGTCAGTATTAGAACTATAAACTTTGTGAATTCAAATTTGTGAACCATTGTTTTTTTTCTGTTAAAGATTTTATCCACAGCATCCTGTAAAATTCCAAAGGGGCACATCCATCCGCAGAAAACTCTTCCCAGAACAGTAAAAAATAGAGTTGTATATCCTAAGAGGTAATATGGTACCTTTCCGAGGATTATAAAGTTCTGGATAGCGCCGATGGGGCATGCTGTAGAAGCAAGAGGGCACGCATAGCAGTGTAAATAGGGCGCATATAACATCTTGAAAATTATTCCCACTCCTGCCAGATTTAGCAGTATTAATGAAGATAGCTGAACTATCCTCCTTTTTTTCAGTTTTTTCTCTCTGAAAATAAATATGCCGATTCCTATAAGGATTAACGCTATTAAAAGAATAAAAAAGTCAATTTCATCTATCTCAGGATTTCCCAGATATCCCATCTTCATATTTATTATAGAGAAAATTAAAATCCCGAGTCCAAAGATGAAAGGTAGTCTTTTCATGTTATTCCTCTGTAAACTTTTCTATAGCCTCTAATATTCTGCTGTCAAGCTTGAAAGCTCCATCAAGCACATCAGTTATCTCTCCATCTATGATCACTGCGGTAATAGGCAAGCCATTTAAATCAATTCCAAAACTTTCGAACTCCTCAGGTTCTTCTTCATATTTTATAACTCTATAATTTATGAATTCTGAGGATTCGGCTATCTCTTTGACAATATCTATAGCTTTCGGGCATGCTTTGCACCATTCTGCAGAAAAGACTATAAGCTCTATCTCATTGCTTAATTTCTCGAGTCCTTCATGTTCTATCCCTGTCTCATACCCCGAGGGAGTAAGCCCAAGACAGGAAAGACATATATAGGTGGCAATATTCTCCGTATCCACGTTCTGTCCGAGTTTTACACCGTAACTTAATAAAATTAGCCCTATAACCAATACGACTATCCCGACTTTGTGCATGAACATCATATAAGAAGCGATTATATATATTTTTCGTTTGGAAACCTTTAAATACAAGATCAGATTTTTTTATACATGGATAGAGATAATACAGCGTTAGTAGTAATTGATTTACAGGAGAAATTTTTGCCTGTTATTCATAACATAAAAGAAGTTATTTCCAATGCAGAGAAGGTTATAAAGATATTTAAGATCTTAAAAATGCCCATAATGATAACAGAACAGTATCCTAAAGGTCTTGGAAAAACAGTTGAGAGTATCTCAAATCTCATAGAAACAGAACCTATAGGGAAGATAAGTTTCAGCTGTTTCGGAGAAGAAAGATTCCTGAAAATTATAGGAAAATTTGATATCGAAAATCTTGTGCTTGTAGGAATAGAATCTCACGTATGTGTTTTAAATACAGCCATAGACGCCGTTAAGAGAGGGTATGTTCCATATGTAGTAGTTGATGCTACTTCTTCAAGAAAAAAGATCGATTATGAAACTTCTCTAAAAAGAATGGTACAGGAAGATATATATCTAACTACAACTGAAATCTTGTTCTACCGACTTCTGGAAAAGGCAGGAACCCCAGAGTTCAGGGAGATCAGTAAAATTATTAAATGAACCGAATTAAGTAAAAATAAAGCCGGGTAGGGTAGCGGCCAATCCTGCGAGGCTCTGGACCTCGCGACTGCGGTTCGAATCCGCGCCCGGCTATTTTTTTGTGGTATGGAAAACTTTTTAAAATGAACAATAGATTCTTTGGTATGGGTAGGAGTTACAAAGAACTGTCTATAATTATGCTTGGCATTGTGGTAGGGATAGTATTTGCCCTTCTAAGTGTAATCTCTCTGTATACAATGAAGGGATTTGATCTGATTACTGTGTCTTTTTTTTGTGTTTTTTGTATCTCTTTTAATGTTATGGACAATATACTCCATAAATCAGAGAAGAGGAGAAAAGTTCATATCTGCAACAAGAAGAGAGTGGATGATTACCTCCAGTGGAGTGATCGGAGGCATATTGTTTGTTGCTGCTGGTAGCCATATCGGAGGGATCATGTTCTTTTTCATGTTTCTTGCGTGCTCTTTCTCTGCATTCTTCTTTCTCATTTGCAATGAGCGGTGGGAAAAATCAATTCCAGTAAATACAGAGAAGAAAATCTTGATAGAGAATCTGGAGAACATGATCAATTTACTGGAAACATTTAGATCACGATATAATAAAGAGAATACAAAAATATATTATAGCATGGATAGTATAGATTTTTTTTATAATAGATGGGATTTTTGGTTTTTAGTTATTTTCATATTATCATTCGATTTTTTAAAGGTACAATATTATAAAGACGATTTTATAGTATTTCTACCATACGTAGTATTGCTTTTCGTTATTTTCTTATTTCTTAATTATATGATCGGCCGTATTCTCAGATATATAGGAGAAAAAAGAAAAGACCGCATCCTGAGAGAACATCCCATATTGAGATATAAACTCTACTCGCCGACTATAGGTATATTCAATGAAAACAGATACATTCTTGTTTTTGACTTCTCTGAAAACTGTGTTTATGAAATCGTGAGGGAATCTTCCAAGATATCAGAGAAAATGTCTAAAATTATTAAAAATGTGCATGGATATCTGGGCATAACGTGAGTGAAAAGTTACTTTCACCAATTGAAGAAAAGTAAAGAGAGCAAAAGATTCGAACGTACATTTTACAAATACTCAATAGAAACTCTTAAGAAGTATCATAACAAGATAAAAGATAAGGTGATTTTATGAAAGTGATTGCGTTGGTTGTCAGTGCTAGAAAGCATGGGAACTGTTATGATTTCGCAAGATTCATGCTCGATAGACTGAAACGTAAAGGTGTCGAGACAGAGTTGGTGAACTTCTACGATTATCGGATTACTGCCTGTCAAAACTGTGCCTATGAATGCGTACAGCGATATGATCCAAAAAAAGGTGTCGATGCACCTTGTCCTATAAATGATGATGTGAGAAAGATTTGGGAGGAGGCATGGAAGGCTGATATCCTGCTCCTTTTTGTTCCAAACTATGGAGGTTTACCACCGGCTCTTTGGGTAGCTTTCAGTCAAAGAGCGCAAGCATTTTACAAAGAAGCTACGAAAAAGAAGGACTCTGTTGTCAGTGCAGTTATTTTGGCTGCCCCTCATTGGTCTACTGGTACCTACCCAATGGACACCATCCATTATGGCTGATGAAGTAAAGGGTATGGAGAGAAAGGTAGCTAGCTTCGAGATTATTAACAACGCTGGCTTCGAGACTGAAAACCTTTTCGGAGGATTGACAAACGAAAGAGAAATCCAGAGAAGATTGGAATTTCTTGCGGATCGTACTTTAAAAATGGCAACAGAGATCGTTAAGTAAGATACCCAACCAAAACTTTTTATAGATAATACAGAGAATAAACAACAATGTTCAGCAAGGACAAGATATTGCAGGATATTATCTCAATCAGAAGTAAATTTGGATTTCCAAGGATAATACCAGAGATAAGAGAGACAGTATACAGCGAAAAAAAAGATACTCTTTATATAATAGCTGAAGACAGAGCTGACAAGAGTAATATGATTGGAAGTAGTAGGATAATAGGGGAGTTGAGAAAAAAGCTCAATATTGGCTATATAACGGTAATATCCTATCCCGATCTACTGAAAAAAAGAGAGATACTTAAAAAAAATCTACAAAAGTTAAAGAAAGACCCAGTGTCTATAAAATTAAAAGAATATTTAGAAAATGAGCTTGACTTAAAAGGGGAAATGATAAATTTTCCTATAGAAGGAAAATCTCTGGTAATACCCTGCAGGAATCTTCATTCCGTCCTACTATCGAAAATTCTGGGATTCGATCCGGTAATATTAACTGTCAGGCTGACGTATCCAAATATCATCAGAGATCATGAATCTATAGTCATCGAGGAAAAAATTCAGGACTGTGATCAATGCAGAGAAATAACGATGGAAAAAGCATTAGAATACGCAAGAGAAAATGAGATTCCCATAATATTCGGAGATTTCGATGAGGACATAACATATGACGAAGTAATACTGCTCAATCCAACAAAATTTTTCTGGCTGAGCAGATGGGAAAGAAAAAATCTTGTGGAAAGAGAGGATAGATGTATAAGGTTAAAGAATGATACTTTTTTTAAAAAAATTCTTCAGGAGGTTTATGATGGACTCTGCGAACCGACGACAGGAGCGATCGATGTATATAAGTATTACGAGGGGAGGTTATGAAAACTGCCAGAGAGTTTAGAGATGTATATCGAGTTCAGAACTCGTTAAAAACGTTGAAGAGGTATAACGATCCAGATCTTAACAGATACATAAAACCCATCCTCGAGTACAGGCTTGGTAAAAAGCATGAGTTTTACGAGAGTAGAAAGACACTGATAGCTTTTTCAGGTGGGATTGACAGCAAGGCTACTCTGCTCATAGCAAAAGAGTTCTGTCTAAACCCCGAAGCTGTAACATTTTTAATATCCGAGTCAAACAGAGATCCCATAGAAGAATTCTGTGAAAAAAATGATATTAAAGTTCATTTTATCTATGACAGTTACTATGAAAATATACTGAACGAAGCTGAGAATAAGCGTTTTCATCCATGCGGAAGATGCCAGAAATTTATAACGCGGAAGATATACGAGTTTGCAAGAAATGGAAGTTATAAATTTATTGGATTTGGAGATATGTTATCCGTGGGATCTCATTCTATAATAAAAGTCAGCGATATGTACAGACTCAACATACCTGCGATGCTTTCGCTGAATAAGAATGATCATATCGAGATCACGAATGAGTATCCTAATGGCTTCGGATGCGATTTTTTAAGAAAAATCCACAAAAAGTATCCTTTTTTAAAAAGATATTCTTTCCAAAGGGTGTTGCGGGAATTAAGATGCCAGAGCATCAATACAGATATAGCAAAAGATCTTATTGAGGATATAGAGGGGGATGCATGTTCTTAAAGTATCTAACATCCACTGTCATTTTGTGCTTGTTCATGCTTGGATATTTATATATTTCTCCAGAGATCGAAGAATCGTGGATTAATAAAGAACCAGAGATTAATTTTCATTTTTCTGAAGATACAAAGGAACTCAGTTCTGGAGATGCTTCTTTTATATTAACTATAAAAAATTTAAACTCCGAACAAAACGTTATCTTTAGACTGGAAAAAGAAATGTCTGACGGTTGGGAGGCTAATTTTTGCTTTAACGACATCTGTTTTTTAGATCATACAAATTATACGATGAAGAATGGAGAAAATATCGATGTTCTGATTACAGTTACACCCGATTATGATGAACAAGAAGAAGGAAAAATAAGATTTCTTGTTTTAGGAGACAAAATAGATTATAAAAAAGAGTTCTATGTAAAAGCAATTGTGCAGGAAAAAGTATACAGCTATACGTTGACAGGAGAAAAAGAATTAGAGATCGAAGCCTCGAAAACAGCAGAGTTCTCTGTGAGTCTAAAGAATACTGGAGAGAAAGATTCATATTCTTTAATCTTGGAAAAAAACCTGCCCGAGGAATGGAAAGCCTCTCTATCCGAGGATAAGTTTACTCTGGAAAAGAATGAAACAAAGAATATTGGGGTATACGTAATTTCATCACTTACAGGAGAAGGTGGGGAAGAAGGAAGAGTTTCTTTAAGAATAATCCCTGAAAATGCAGAAGAAAAGGAGATAATCCTTAAAACAACAATAAAAAAGGATTACGATTTTCATATAAGATGTCTGGAGCCTGAGAAATATGTACCTCAGAACTATGACGTTATATTCAACATGGAGATAACAAATACCGGAAACTCGAGAGATAAATATTATTTTGAAACTGAGGAAGGGCTTCTTTCAGAAAATGAGACAGAATTAGATGCAAAAGAGAACTATATTCTGGAACTGACTATTTACAGTGTACAGGAAGACAAATCATTCAAAGTTAAGATTACATCCGAGTCTGGAATTGAAAAAAATGTTGAATTGAGTGTCAAAACAGAAAATTTAAAGAAAGGAGTTTTTGCAGAGTTCTTCACAGCTACATGGTGTAAGCCATGCCATTATGCAGACGAAGCTGTAGAGGAAATGAAAGAAGAATATGAGAAAAAAATATTTTGTATACAGTATCATCCCGGCGATTCGATGAAAAGACCAATTTCAGAAGAGAGACTTGAGTATTATACCTTCGCTGGATACCCTACGGTATATTTCAACGGCACGCACGAGACTGTAGGAGGATATGAGGGTGTTGCAGGTAATTACAGAGAAGCCATAGAGGAAGAACTTCAGAAAGAAGACAAAATTATAATAGATTTAGATTACAGAGATAATGAACTGACGATAAGAATAACGCCGCTGTATCCTTCTCTTGAAGAGTATGACCTGTATATAATAACGTATAAGGATATGGAGTACAAAACAAAGATTTATCCAAACGTTGCCCAGGAGTATGTAAAAAAGAAGATCGTTTTGGACGATGAAGAAGTTGTTAAGGTGAGTATAACTATAGAAGAAGGAGTAGTCGTATTTATTCAAAACAAAATTATCTTGGATTTTGAGGTTCTAGAGGTGATATGATGGTAGCAAAAAGAGTTCATAATGTAGTGCCTTCAAAGATCAGAGAGCTTTTTGAGAAAGCTTCTAAGATGGAAGATGTGATTTCCTTAGGAATAGGTGAGCCTGATTTTGATACACCGCAATTTATAAAAGACGCTGCTGTAAGGGCTTTAAAAAGTGGAAAAACGAAATACACTTCAAATCTTGGAATTTTAAAACTCAGAGAAGCTGTTTCTGAGAAATATAAGAAAGAATACGGGCTGGAAATAGATACAAATGAAATTTTAATGACCATAGGCGCCTACGAAGCCGTCTATTTGGCATTTCAGGCTTTAATAGATGAAGGAGACGAGGTCATTGTCCCCGATCCAGCGTTTCCATGCTATATAAATGATGCAGCAATGACAGGAGCAAAATCTGTTAGAGTGCCCATAAAAGAAGAAAACGAGTTCAGGCTCATGCCTGAAGATGTAAATGAAAAAATAACTAAGAAAACGAAGATGCTTATAACGTGTTACCCGAATAATCCAACGGGAGGGGTTTTAAAGAAAGAAGACTACAAAGGTATCTCCGAAATCTGCGAGGATAGTGATATTATCCTTTTAAGTGATGACATATATGAGAAAATAGTTTACGATTATAAACCTCAATGCTTTAAAAAATATTATGACAAAACTGTTATTACAAACTCATTTTCAAAAACTTATGCCATGACAGGTTGGAGAGTTGGATTTGCAGTTGCAGAAAGAGAGTATATAACACCCATGTTGAGGATACATCAATATGCAGCGGCATGCTTGAATGCACCTGCACAGGAAGCAGCTTATGAAGCTTTAAGATCGGATCAGAAATGTGTGGAGAGAATGGTGAATGAGTACAGGAAACGAAGGGATTATGTTGTTAAAAGATTGAATGATGCGGGGTTAAAAACGATACTCCCAGAGGGAACTTTTTACTGTTATCCAAATATAAGATCTACGGGTATGAGTTCTTCTCAGCTCTCAGAGTACTTACTTGAAAAATGCAGAGTCGTTGTAATACCAGGAAATGCCTTCGGAGATAATGGAGAAGGTTTTGTGAGAGTATCATTTGCAACGAGTATTGAAAAAATAAAAGAAGCTTTGGATAGGATTGAAAATGTTATCTAGGAAACTTCTGGAGATATATGAAGAAGCGGTTCCGCACATAGTCTATCTGGAAAAAGTAAAAAAAATCCTTTTAAGCTTAGAGGGGAAATCTAAAGAAGATGCAATAAAAACATTAAAAGAGTATGAGAAAAAGGCAGACCCAACTTTAAGAACAGATATAAAAATACTTCTGAGATATATAGAAAAACAATAACATTTTTATTAAAAGAAAAAGAGGAGAATATCATGGGCGATAAAAAACCTGAAAGAGTAGGAGCATTAAGAGAGGGAAGATACATTATTATGGACAATGAACCGTGCAAAATTGAAAAGATACAAACATCGGCGCCAGGAAAGCACGGGAGTGCAAAATCAAGGATAGACGCAAGAGGCATCTTCGACAACAAGAGGAGAAGCATTGTAAAACCTGTAGATGCAAAGATAGAAGTTCCAATTATAGACAAAAAGAGTGGGATGATCACGGCTATAATAAACAATAATATTCAGTTAATGGATATGGAGACTTATGAAACATTTGAGGTTCCAGTACCTGATCCTGATGAGGTAGAGGGAGAGGTCAGGCAAGGAGCAAATGTGGAGTACTGGGAAACTCTTGGAAGAATAAAAATAGTGAGGGTTAAAGAGTGATGTTTCTTCATGCATCTAAAATATTTTTTTCTCTGGATAACTCGGATTTCAAGGATTCTGAGTTTGTTCTGTTAGGGGTTCCTCTGGATTCTACATCTTCTTTTCTTTCCGGACAGAGATTTGGACCATCATCGGTAAGAAGAGCATGCTTTGACCTTGAAACATTTGATATGGAGACTGGAATCGATCTTAAAAAGATAAAGCTTCACGATGTGGGGGATCTTCACATAGTTCCAGGAAGTATGGAAGAGAACGTAAAAAGAATAAAAGAAACGATAGCAGAGTTTTCGGGGAAAAAAACAATCGTTCTTGGAGGAGAACACTCCATAACATATCCAATAGTAAAGACAATAACACCTGAAGCTGTTGTTTCCTTAGATGCTCATTTTGATTTGCGAGATAACTATCTGGGCGATAGATTATCTCATGCCTGCGTAATGAGGAGGATCTATGAACTTGGTATAGAGGAACATATTATAGGAGCGAGAGAAGCGAGTAAAGGAGAGTACGAGTTCTTAAAAAATTCAAATATAAAAAATGATATTCCAGAAGGAAAAAAGGTATATCTGACAATTGATATGGACGTTTTCGATCTTGAAAATGTAGGAAATTATGTCCCGGGAGGGATGAGTTTTTCTGAAGGCATTGAGATCATCAAGAAGATAGTACAGAAAAATGAAATCCTTGGATTCGATATATGCGAGGTCTGTTCGAGAAGAGAAGATAAAACGTCGATAACTGCGGGGAAACTGCTTTATAAAATTTTGAGTTATATAGAAGGTAATAAAGAATGAAAGGAAATTTTATAAAAAAGATCATATAAAACTATATGCGATATAGTCGGATATAACGAAGTTATCTGCAATTGCCAATGTATAACGGAGGCCACCTCTATGTATAGAAAGAAGTATCTTATCATTATGATTTTGACATCCTTGGTTATTTTCAGCTTAATCTTAACCTCTTACGATTTGTTTGATAATGGAGAGGATGGCAAAGCGACTTCACTGCCTTTTATATTTCATGTTGATGAAGTAGGACATAGACAAATCCTGGGGAGTGATTTCGCAATAGAGTTGAAGAATGGATTAAACGAAAATATGGATTGGACCGCCCCTCCTTATTTTTGGTCTGAAATTGAACCCACAGATAATCAATTCAACTGGAATGAACTTGACGATTTTATCAGTAATAACAAGAATAAGTACAGAGTAATCAACATGGGACCGGGATTCATACCAACTGGTGATGGTGATTTTTCTATGGTAGGAGATATTCCAAGCTGGATAGAGAACAAATATTCAAACCTTCAACTAAAAGAACAGTATAGGGAACTATTGCAGGCAATTGTTTCGCGATACAAAGATGACATTTATATGTGGTGGATAGGGTTCGAAGTAAACTTGGGCGGCGATGTTGATGCTTTTTCCTGAGAAATGTGGAAAAGGTGGATAGGATTGCAGGTTAGTTGGATGAGAGTAATTGACCCTGATGCCAAGATTGCAATTTCATTTGGCTCTTGGACCGATTGGCATGAGCAGATGCCACCAAATGCAATTTATGAAGTTGATGGAGTTCGAGAATTGATAAATGAGGGTGTCGATTTTGATGTTGTAGCAATTGAATATCACTATGGAACATTACAAAATGGAGACATTAATAATCTTCAGCAGGCTTTAACAAATTTAAAATCAGTGGGAAAAGAGATATTTATTTGGGAAGTCTTTTATCCGGGAGGAACGGATCCTAAGTATCAAGATTACTGGAGTTGGGAATTTCCACCCGATGAGGGCTATACCGAAGAATGGCAAGCTAACCAATTATATGAAACATTAAATTTGGCGTTTGAAGATACCCAAATTATAGGAATTAATTTGTTTCACTTTCAAGAAATCACATATGAAGAGATTGACCCCACTGATTGGGAAGCGGGATGGAGTTGTTATGCCGGCCTAGTAAGGGTAGATGGAACACCTAAAGAAGCATATTTCAAAATAAGAGATTATTGGAAGATGATTTCAGACAGATGAAGATGGGGGGTGGACGGCAACTTCGCCTAACACAGCATATCTGGTTTCGTTCCTTGCTTCACCCAAACCACTCGCTACGCTCAAACTTCGTTTAAGCCGATATGTTCCCAGTAGCTAACCAATCTTTTTGACCTCTATCTCAAAGATCAAGGTTTTTCCAGCAAGTGGATGGCTCCCTGTTTTTCCGTAAGCTTTTTCCGGCGGGATTTCAATTTTCTTCTTTTCACCGAGTTCCATACCCTTGACGCCATTTTCAAAACCCGGTATCAATTTTCTCTTTCCAACCGTAAAACCGAGTGGCTTATAATCACGATTTTTGTCGTAATACTTGGATTTTTTAGCGATTTCTTTGATAGATGAATCAAAAATGGTTCCATCCTTTAACTTGCCCGTATAGTCTACTTCTACGTAATTTCCTTTTTTTATGGTCATTGTATTCCCTCTTGTTTCATTAGTTACCACTAAGTTAAAAGTGTTTCCATCTCTGACTTCGCTACGCTCCGTCCAAGTCCTGCTTCAACAGCTTCGGATGTTAGATGAAATTTTATAGGTAATAATATCCCAACGGTATAACACTTTCTCAGTAAAGAGTGTCTATTTAAGCAACCTTTTTATTGAAACATGATTTTAGTATTGTATGAACACCAAACTAAAGAAAATTTATGGAAATTTAGAGAAAGAAGTAGATTTGATATATATAGAAAATGGATCTGATCCTGATATGAACTTTTTTTATCTAACAGGTGTTGAGTCCGGGCTTTTTGAAGGATGCGCTGCTCTTGCATATCCTGATTCTTTAGAACTGGTAGTTTCGCTCCTGGAAGAAGAGAGTGCGAAAAAGGCGAAAAAGGACAGAATGCACATTTTTAAAAAGAGAGAAGAAAAAAAGGATATTTTAAAGAAAAAGCTCAACGTGGATAGAATAGGAATAAATGGAAAGAATTTGAGCTATGATTCATATAAAAAATTAAAAGAGATCACAAAAGCTGAGATAATCGATGTTTCTACTGCATTATCAAAGGCAAGACTTGTAAAAGAAAAAGATGAGATAGAGAAGATTAGAAAAGCATGTAATATAGTTTCAGAAGTTTGTGAAGAAATAAAATCGTACATAAAAGAAGGAATTAAAGAATACGAACTCTCTGCAGAGATGACTTATCTAATGTTGAAAAAAGGTGCTACAGAGCCTTCTTTCACGAATATATGTTCCTTTGGTGAGAATACAGCCGAACCGCACTATACAGCAGGTAATAGAGTTTTGAAGAAGGGAGATTACGTACTTTTGGATTTCGGAGCGAGGCGTAAAAGATACGTCTCAGATATAACTAGAACATTTGTATTCGGAAAAGCCGAAGCAAGACAAAAGGAAATTTATGAAACTGTACTAAAAGCTCAGGATATAGGATTCGAGAACGTGAAAGTAGGAGAAAAAGGAGGAAATGCACATAAAGCAGTAGAGAATTTCATAAATTCCACAAAATATAAAGGGAGATTCACTCATTCGTTGGGACATTCTATTGGGCTGGCTGTGCATGATGGATACTCACTTCACCCCAGTGTTGATCTGACATTGGAAGAAAACATGATCTTCACCGTAGAACCTGGCATTTATATACCAAAATACGGCGGGGTCAGAATAGAAGATGACGTCTTAATAAAGAAGAATAAAATAGAGATTCTCACCAAAGCTCCGAAAAATTTCATTGAGTTATAGAGAACTCCATTTCTTTTTTTAATTGATCATCAACATAGATCTCTATCTTATAACTGCCGTGAGGCAGAACATTTTCAGTGGAAGATATGGAGAACCATATACTTCCCGATGTGCTCTGGAGTTTTATCTCTTTTTCATACATTTTTTCTCCTTCGTAATACCAGATTGCTTTCATTATGGTATTTTCTGGTGCATGTTTGTATTCAAGCCAGCAGCACACTGCTCCCGCGTTCGGAAAACTTGTACTTATTCCAGAGGGTTTTCCATTCTTTACCTCTGCGCATAATTTTGCGTCGGTAATGACAAAAGTTGTTACTGTGCATCCTGTTAAAAAAATTATCAAGAGAAGGGATAGTATTTTTTTCATTATCTTACCACCGAAAAATCTTCATATTTTCCTTTATATTCGTTCCATTCTACTTCTATATTTTCAACAAATGCTAACTCCGGTCCCTTTTTACACCATTCTATAAATTTTTTGAGATCCTCTTCCTCCCCTTCTGCTGTAACCTCCACTCTTCCATCATAGAGATTTCTTACCCATCCCTTTATCCCCAGTTCTTTCGCCTTTTTCCTTGCATTGGATCTATAGAAGACTCCCTGCACAGTACCCGAGACAAATATATGTACCTGCTTCATGTTGTAAGTTGCCGAGATGGATATATAACTTTTTCGAAGGTGGAAAATTCCGCCAGTTAAACTATCTTCATCTCATCTTTTGCGAGAATGCAGAGATTATATTTCAATCCTTTATCTTTCAAAGCCATCAATAATGCCATATGTTCCTTTCCACTGCCAGAGATTAAGTTCATGTGGATATTTTCCGGATCCTCTAAACTTTTCTTTATTTCTTCCACCATGCTGTCTATACTATCTCTTGAGTTTACCATTATCCAGTCCACATCTTTTTCATGAGTAAACTTTTCTTTAGTCCATTCGTTGCTTATTAAGATTATTTTATCCCACTCCTCCTGCATCAGACGACCTATATGTCCCCATGTTCCTTTTCCTATACCTAAAGTAGCTATGAGTACTTTCATTTCCTCACCATTTTAAGGATTATAGTTTTGATTTATAAAGGTTTCTGTCATTCTCCATAGCTTCTCTATTGATAGTGTAGATTCTCTTTCTCGTATCGCCAAGAATAATTTTCATTATTACGAGATCCCTAGATTTTAAAATTTTTAGAGCATATCTAACAGTTCTGTTGGACATATTTATTTTTTCAGCAATACTTCTAGAAGATACCCCATCCTTCTCTACCAGTGCTTCCAGCACATCTTTAGCTGAATCGGGGATTGCAAAGTAAATCACTTCTCATGTTCAAGAATTTTCTTAGGTATTTATAAAACTTTGCATAGCGGCAATAGCTTTTGAGCTTCATCTTTTCAATCTACTCAAAAAATTATTCAAATCCTTCTTACATTTTTCAAATTCGTTTTTCATATCTAAATTCTTTAAAGCTAAACAAATATTTTGCCAGGTTTCTATTATAATATTACTGTCACCTGATTTCTTCGCATGTTTCATTCCTCTTTCAAAGAACCGAAGTGCTTCTTTGTGTTGTCCTCGATTGCCAAATAGAGCGCCTTTACCATTATAAGCGCTTGCCAGTGTATCAAATTTATCTATTTTCTTTGCGACATCAATTGCCTCATCGTACTCTTTGATCGCTTCTTCATGTTTTCCGAGTTTTGTGAGAGCATATCCCTTGTTATAATGGGCGCTTGCCAGTGTATCAAATTTATCTATTTTCTTTGCGACATCAATTGCCTCATCGTACTCTTTGATCGCTTCTTCATGTTTTTTTAAAAATGTCTTTGCTACTCCAATATTGAATAGGACACGAGGCAATGATTGTTTTTTATATTTTTCTGCCAATGGAAGAACATCTTTAAAATTTTTCAATGCCTTTTTGTGGTTCCCACGCATTCCCTCAGATGCCCCTATCTCATATAAACACTCGATATGTAATGAAAAGTTGCTTGAAAACAAAGCATACTCTGAACCCTTTTTAAGATATTCAATCGCAGTTCTGTACTCTTTTTCTTCAAATTTCATTGCTCCGATTTGTGTATATATAAGAGATAAATATTCAAACAATTTATCCTTCAGTAAATCGAATGAATTTTTGTTTTCTATGATTAGTTTCTTTTTCTTTTTTTCTATGATATCTATGAGATCGTGCAACCCTTCATAAGCTTCTTTAAGTTTTCCTTCGTAGAATTTCTGAACATATTTTTCTAAATTGACTAATATTTTTCTAAAAAATTCGTCTTCTTTTGGACGAATCCTTTTTGATATTATTTCCTCAGTCTCTTTAGGTAATCTATCTATTAATCCATTTTTATACAGTTGCCAATCTATTAAAGCTTTAGAATAGTCTCTTCCTTCTACTGAGATTTCTTTTACGGCTCTTAGTTCTTTTTTAATTTTTAAAATATTTTTTATTAAAATATTCTCAGCAAATTCTCTAAACTGGACTAAATTAACTTCAATTCCGATAATTTTCTTTATGTTTTTTATATCTTCATCTGTAATGTCTTGTAATTCCTTTACTATTTTTGATATCTTCTCTGTTTTCTCTCTGTATGCTATCTCCATCATAGTGTCATTATATGCTTTGAAAAATTTCGGTAAAGCTCCAAAAGGACCCATAAGAGTTATGCCTGCTTCTGAAAGAGCCTCTGAAAATGAGATCAATTCCTTATCAGAGATTTTCGGAATTTTCTTTTTTACTCTATTCAATAACTCGATTGATAAAGATATGCTTAAGTTTAGTCAAAATGATTTATATATCCTGTGGTTAATAATTGTAGATTCTTAATTATAGGAAAGATAGAAAAGGATTTATTTAAAATAACAACAGGCAATAGCAAACCTTTTTTAAACTTCATTATTTAAAAAATATGGTGATCTCATGGAAACGAATATTATCATATCTGGAGTTGGAGGTCAGGGGAACTTGTTAGCTTCCCAGATACTGGCAAAAGCTGCTTTGAATAAAGATTATAAGGTAAGGATAGGCGAGACTCACGGAATGGCTCAGAGGGGAGGATCTGTAACATCGCATGTCAGGATAGGAGATGTGTACGGAGCTTTGGTATCCGAGGGGAGATGCGATTATCTCTTGGGATTTGAGCCCGTAGAAGCGTTGAGACAGGTAAAGTTTATGAAAAAGGATGGGGTGGCAGTGATAAACGAAAAACCTGTTATTCCCGTTACGGTGTCAATAGGACAGGCTGAGTATCCAGATGTGAACAAAGTTATCAGTTCACTGGAGTCATACTGCAAAGTTTACAGATTTGATGCATATAAGATAGCGAAAAAGCTTGGAAATCCGATAGTAATGAATATAATCATGATCGGCGCATTATGCAAAGCAGGGGAGAAGCTTCCGTTTACAAAAGAGGATATTGTGGAAGTTTTGAAGGAAAAAATTCCAGAAAAGTATTTAGATCTCGATCTTAAGGCTTTAGAAGAGGGATATAATATATTATGAATCTATATACCATATCCCTATTTTATTATCATATATCTTATCTTCTTCTAAAGAACCCAAAAACTCTTTTTTGTAAATGAGAATATTTGCATCTGGAGATACATAATCAAAATCTTTATAGTTTTCATAATCTTCCTGTGAAAAATAGATTTTTCTTTTCACAGTAAAAACTTGGGGATACCTATCCCATCCCAGAACTTTACAATCTTCGAAGGAGTTTTCATCTAAAAACTCCCATGATCTAATTTCACGTGTTGACGGTCCTATAGCTCCAAATATCCAGTAGTTCTGAACAAATGATAAAAATATAAGAGAAAAAACTAATGCATACTTTATTTTGATCTCTTTTATTTCCACAACTCTTTTTGCCATAATTATAGCTAAGAATATGGATAGATAGGCAAAGAACCTTTCAGGCGGTACCCTCGTTACTCCCACGACTGAAAAAAAGATCAGGAATAAAATAAAAGTGACAGGAATATAGTCTCTTTTTTTAAGAGATAGATAAATAAATAATGGGGATAGAATTAAAACTCCGAAAAATCCTAAATATTCTTTAAGAGTATAAAACTCTGTGGAGAGTTTCAGTCCCAACTGATAACTAACGTTTGTCTTCTCTCCTAGTATTATCAGGATGTGTGGAAATGCAAAGACAAAACTAATCAGGAAAGAGATTATAAGATTTTTGAACTTTTTTTTGAATATACTAGTAATTACTATTCCGAGGTACCCTATCAGAGCACTCAGAGGATGTATGAGGAACAGAATACCTAAGAGAACTCCAGAGAGATAGTACTTTTTTTCAAAGAGGTACAGAATTAAAGGCAGAGAAACTAAACCTGTAATTTCTGGAAGAAGTAATATGGAATGAGCTGTGAAATTCGGAGTATGAACGAGTATTCCCGCAATTATCCCCGCTTCCTTGGAATACTTAGAAAGGTATAGGTAAACAGAGATACTTATAAGACCTGAAAAGAAAACAGGGAAAAATTTCAGTAATTTATAAAAAGGATAAAGTATGTAATAAAAGCCCTGAGGATACGTTTTTAATTTAAACTCCAGATAGGTAGCATAAGAGTTTTCCTCGTTCCATTCTTCTATATTATTCTGTGGGAGATGATTGTGTTTTACAAAAAATTCTGTAATCTCCTTATGAAAATATGGATCTTCTCCTAAAAATTGATCGAATGGAAGAACAAATAAAGAAGAGAGTATCACCGAAAAGATGAATACGAGAGTAAGAGTTATTTTTTCTTCCATGAAAGAAGTTTGGATAGAAAAATAAAAATCTTTCTATTTTAAAGATCTCGCTATTCCTTCTCCCAAGAGTCTTTTTAAAGTTCCAAAATCTGTATTTTCTATGTCTCTTAAATTTTTAATACCGTTGTTAAATAGAACTCTGGATCTAACTCTTCCTATATTTTTTATCCTTACGAGGGGTAACAACTCTTCTTTAACACCGTATCTCATTCTCTTCCTGACATTTTCAATCTCTCTGTAAGGATGATTGAAAAGTTTTGTTATCTCTGTAAATGAATATAAAAGCCAGTCTCCTGTTTCTCTAATTCTGTAAAAATCTCCAGGATATATCTTGTATTTTTTAAAAATTTCTTCTTCGTCCGTTTCTTCCATCCAGTCGTAAAACAGCGAGGCTGTCTTTACTCTCGACAAAAAAAATTCGTATTTATCGGGCTCATACCAGTAATCAGGTATTTCAAGAAGAAACTCTTCTCCTTTTTCCAAGACAATACTGTCATACTCATCAAACTCGCCTCTTCTCAGGTATAACGATTCAAGATCTGGAGTTGATGTGACGGCATGGAGTATACCAAAAGGTGTCATCTCATCTTTTAAAGCATTTCTAAATATTATTGCAGTTTTCGGGTCTATGTAAAGATAAGCGACCCGTTTGCCGAATAGTGTTGCAGTGTAATCTTTTATAAGATCATTCTCTTCCAAAAAATCGATAATCCCCAGTATTCTATCATATATCTTATCAAGATCGTACTGAAAACTGTAAAAACTTCTTTCGAGAAAACTTTTAAGAGTTTCTTCGTTACTGACATAATTGGATGCTATTAATGCTAAAATATGAGTTCTCATTATACCCGGATTTGCAATTTTTGATGTAATCCTCTCAGTTTCTTTGTTGATGTAATCTTCAAAAAGCATGTCTTTCTCTTCTTCATTTTTTGCAATTAAAAGAGCCTCTCCTTCTTTATCATATTTAGGTCTTCCAGCTCTGCCCATCATCTGTTTTATCTCGAGAACAGGTATTCTCTTGTAGCCCAAGTTGCTATATCTCCTGTAATCTCTTATAATTACTCGCCTTGCGGGTAAATTGACACCTGCTGCCAATGTTGGTGTTGCTGTCAAAATTTTCAGTTTATTCTCTTTAAAATACTTCTCCACCTTTTTCCTGTCTTCTCTTGCTAGTCCAGCATGGTGGAACGCCACTCCTTTTCTTGCACAGCTTTCCAGAAGCTTCCCAAAACTTGTATTTGAAAACTTTATATCAATCTCAGAGAAGTTATTTTTTGCAAGTTTCTTTGCCAGAGCTTCAGCAGATCTTCTCGTGTTAACAAATACCAAAAGCTGTCCATTTTCCTTGATAGTTTCGTAGCACAGAGAAGTTATAGGATCTTTTTTGAAACTTACTTCTTTTATGTCATCTTTATGGTATATCTTATCCTTTATACAAACCCCCGTCTTTAATTTTACAGGTCTCCACTCTGAATAGACAAGATCAGCTTTTAACCACTCCGCGATCTCTTGCGCATTGGATATTGTTGCAGATAAAGCCAATATATGCTTATCTTTTAGTTTTGAAAGAGTCATTTCCAGCGTAGGTCCCCTTCTCATAGAGTCAATTAAATGAATCTCGTCTGCAACAACTAGTGTTACGTCATCAAAAAACCTTTTTGAATGCCTTAAAAGTGAGTCGCATTTTTCGCTCGTGGTGATTATGCAGTCGTATCTTGTCAGGTATCTATCATCTGAATCGTAATCCCCGGAAGACAAGACGCAGTCACAAAAATCTGAGAACTCCTCATATTTTTCTTCTGCCAATGCTCTCAACGGAACGATATATATTGCCTTTCCTCCATTTTTTATGTGATTCAGAATGGCAATTAAAGCGACTAAGGTTTTTCCGGAGGCTGTGGGGATGGCAAGAACCATATTTTTTCCTTCTAAAAGACCTTTTTGGATAGCTTCTTTCTGAGGAGGAAAAAGCTCTGTAATACCCTGTTCCTTCAGTTTCTTAACAGCATACTCTGGCAGTAAATCAAGCATAATCTCACTACTCCGGAATCTATAAAAATCTTCGTTTTATAAAGGCAAAGATTTATAAGGGGCAGTGTAATAACTGACATGCTTGAGATATATCTCAGGTATAATAAAATAAGGTGAAAATATGGAAAATAGAAAGTTTGGCGAAAGAAAAATGTACAAGGCCGTATGTGCTGACTGCGGTAAGGAATGTGAAGTTCCATTCCAGCCCCAGGAAGGAAGGCCTGTATATTGTAAAGAATGCTATCAGAAACACAGAAGATATTGAGATTTAATCTCTGCTGGTTATAGTTATCAACTGGTCAAAAGATAGTTTTTTAAACGAGAAAGAATTATTTCTTTCTCTTGTCTTTTTATAGAAAATTTTTTAAATGCAGGTCTGCAGTATCTATATAATGGGCTGGTAGCGCAGTCTGGTAGCGCGCTACCTTGGCATGGTAGCGGCCGGGGGTTCAAATCCCCTCCAGTCCACTATCTATATAAATGGAGGTGATATTGTGAATAGTACAAGAGAATTGGTTAGAACTACGGTAAAGTTTGTTATAATCATAGTAGTGCTTGGTATATTGTATGAAATACTACCAGATCTTCCAGGAGCAAGAGATATACCGTTTCCGGGCAGGCTTCGTGCCGAGGAAGCAGGAAGATCGATTGTTGCATTTGTTGCTCTGATTGTAGTACTCCAGTACGGAAGAACCGTATCTCAGCCAATTAAAGGATTGACCAAATCTCCGAAGATAGCGGAGTTTTTTAAGAATGTTATCTATCTCATTGCTACAGTCGTTGCCTATAACATCTTTAAAGATATTGCCAAGACGTATATGCCAAATTATATGTGGATATACTCGATTGTTTTCATATTGGTAGGCATGGTTTTAGCCATTCGCATACTGAGAAATCTACTGGGCAGCGTTGATACGATAACAGACGCAATCGTAGGAGAACACAAGGATTGAATAAAGAAATCAGAGGAGAGAATTGTAATTCATGGAGACAAACTCTTCTTCCATGTCGTTTTCTCTCCGTCTTCCAGTACGATACCGATCTCCTTAAGTTTTGCCCTAATCTTATCAGAAATTTCGAAATCTTTTTTCTTTCTTGCTTCCTCTCGCAAATCTATGATGAATTGGATCAGTTTCTCTTCAAGATCTTCTTTTTTTTCTTCCACAAGGATCCCGAAAACGTTTCCTATATCCTCAAATAGTTTTTTAGCCTTTAAAAGCTGAGCTTTGCTAGCAGATTCTGCAGACTTGTTTATTTCTTTAACAAGATCAAAGTATGCGGCCAGAGCTTTTGGAGTGTTAAAATCATCATCCATTGCAGATTCAAAACTTTTTTTTACTTTTTTTATAGCATTTTCAAGATCGTTTTCCTTTCCCGGATTCTTTAGAGATTCATCTAACTTCCATTTTGCATTGTATATCCTTTCAAGCGAACTCTTTGCAGATTCCAGAGTTTCTTCACTGAAATCCATTCTGCTTCTGTAGTAAATAGAAGCTAAATATAACCTTAGTACCATAGGATTGTATTTTTTTAGTAAATCCTTCACAGTTATGAAATTTCCCAGGGATTTTGACATTTTTTCTCCATCTACTGTTAATACTCCTGTATGTAACCAATATTTTACAAACTTTTTATCGTAGTAAGCTTCCGACTGTGCTATCTCATTTTCGTGATGTGGAAACGCTAACTCTATAGCCCCCCCATGTATGTCCAATGGAATTCCCAGATATTTTATTGACATCACAGAACACTCTGTATGCCACCCCGGTCTTCCCTTTCCCCATGGAGAATCCCAGAATATCTCTCCTTCTTTGGCTTTTTTCCACAGTGCAAAATCTACAGATTTCTTTTTATTCTCGTCTATGCTGACCCTAACTCCTGTAATTATGTCTTTTATAGACTGATGAGAAAGTTTTCCATAAGCTTTAAACTTTTCTACCTCAAAATAAACATTTCCTCCCGATTCATAAGCATAGTCTTTCTCTATAAGCTTGGATATGAAATTAATTATATCTTCTATATGATCAGAAACTTTTGGATATAGATCTGCTCTTTTTATATTCAGTGCATCAAAATCTTTCAAGGCATCCTTAAAAAAGAAATCCGCAATCTCTAAAGGATTTTTATTAACTTCTTTCGATCTGTTGATAAGTTTATCCTCCACATCTGTAACATTCTGAACATGAAAAATCTCATATCCTCTGTACTCAAGATATCTTATGATTACATCAAAAGCTACGTATGTTTTTGCATGCCCGAGATGTGCATAATCGTAAGGAGTTAAACCACAAATATAGATCCTTATCCGTTTATCTCTCGGCACAAACTCTTCTTTTTTTCTGTGCAATGTATTGTATACTTTAATAGTCATGGTAAAGTTTTGTTTCCAATATTTAAATGGTTTGTGAATGAGGCAATGGATGTTATGAAACTCTTAATGTAACTTTAAAGTACATCTCTGCGACAAAAAACTTTAAAAAGATCATCAATGTACATTTTTGATATGAAGATTCAGGGTAAGATAATGACAAGAATAAAAATAACGGTAGAGAGAATTGATGGATACTGGAATCTCCCTATGTTTATAGGAGACTACTTTTATGTTGAAGGTTCAAAGCTGTATATTCCTGAAGGAAAATATCTCTGTATCTGTGCACTCCAGAGCATGATGCTTGTATTTCCACTATTGAGTGTTAAAGATGATCTGAAAGATGATCACTGGATAAAAACTGTAAAGCATTTTTCCTGCCCGGATCCTAAGGGGAAAGTGATTTACCGTTTAGAAGTTGTAGAGGAAGATATAAATGATAAAGATCGATCTGAGTAAATGTACGGGATGCAGAAGATGCGAAACTGCATGTTCTTTTTTTCACACAGGAAAGATAAACAGGAATCTGTCAAGAATTAAGGTAATTCAGTTATATGAGAAAGGTATAGATGGTCCCGTTACATGTGTTCAGTGCAAAGAAAGGTACTGTCTTCCATGTCCTGTAAATGCATTGAGTATAGGATCTTTTGGGCAGATAATAGTCTCTCCAACTGTATGTATACTCTGCGGTAAATGTGAAAGAGAATGTCCTATCGGTGCTATAGAGATATTTGATGGGATCGTTTTTGTATGCGATCTCTGTGGTGGAGATCCAAAATGTGTGAAGGCATGCACAGAGGGTGCGATCACCTATATTCCTGATAACGAACATTTGTCTCTTTCTGAAATTAAAAAAGAAACAGAGGATATGACTCCGGATGAAAAAAGAGATAACTATATAAAAAAGCTTGGGGCAGCTTTAAGAAAAAAATGGGTGAGATGATGCTTGAATATGGATATGGTGGAAAAATCCTTAGAATAGATCTTACAGAAGAAAAGTTTCATATAGAGAAAATGAAAAAATCATGGATAAAGAATGTTATTGGAGGACGTGCTGCAAATACAAAAAGGCTTCTGGAAGAGATAGATCCCTCATGTAATCCTCTTGGATCCGAGAATATTCTCATATTTGGTATAGGTCCTCTCACTGGATCAATTCTTCCAGCTTCTGCATACCACATTGTTACATCCAAATCTCCCCTCACAGGGATACTGGGGGATTCCGCTGCAGGAGGACAGTTTGGAGCAGAGATGAAACTCACTGGCTTTGATCAGATCATTATTAAAGGGAGATCAGAAGATTTAATTTATTTAATGATCACTGAAGATGGCTCTGAGTTTGTTAAATGTCCTGAATACAGAGGAAGATCCATACTAGAAGTTACAGAAGCCATCAGGAAAAAACAGAGGAATCACTCAATTCAGGTAGCAGCCATAGGTCCTGCAGGAGAGAATCTCGTACTGTTTTCAACAATAGTTTCAAGTGGAAACAGAGTTAACGGCCGTACAGGAATGGGTGCTGTTATAGGATCAAAGAATTTGAAGGCTATAGCTGTGAGAGGATCGCGATCACTGAAAATAAAAGATCCAATGGCTTTTTTCTCGGAGATAAAAAAGATAGAAAAGGCCATACTGAATCATAATGAATACAATAAGAGGTATAGGATGGGCACCACAATGCTCATGAAGGATCTCAACAGAATCGGTATTCTTCCCACGAATCACTTTCAGAAGGGAGCCTGTTCTTATCTTGACAATATCTCAGGTGAAAGATTAGAAGAAAATTATAAGGTAAAGAATAAAGCATGTTTTAACTGCAATCTTCACTGTTCCCGTTACTATATATGCAATGATCATGAGGGAGAAGGACCTGAGTTTGAGATGTTATGCAGTTTTACTTCAAGGATAGGAAACTCTGATCTTTCATTTGCATTAGAAATGACAGAGTATCTGAATCAGATGGGGCTGGATGCTATATCCACAGGTGAGATCATTGGATGGATTATGGAGTGTGAAGAGAAGGGATTGATCTCTCCAGAGGAGATCGGAGTAAATATATCATGGGGGGAGAAGGATAAGATACGTGAGATAGTAAAAAAAATAGTCTACAGAGAAGGCATAGGAGATGCTCTGGCCAAAGGAGCGAAAAAGTTCTCAGAAAGATTTAGTAAAGAAGCACAGAAGCTTGTTATGCATGTGAAAGGATTGGATATTATATGCGGCGATCCGAGGGGAATAAAAGCCTACGGTCTTACGTATGCTATATCTTCAAGAGGAGCGGATCATCTTCGAGCAGAGCCATATTTTGAACTGACAGATCGAAGAGAGGAAGCGAAAAGAAGATTTGGAACAGAAAAAGCTGCTGACAGGCTTTCAGAGGAGGGTAAGGCTGCTCTTGTAACATACTCCGAGAAGATCTCTCTTCTTTGCGACTCGATGACAATGTGCAAAAATATCGGATTATGCATGGATATACTGAACTTTGAGAATGTATCCCTGCTTTTAAAAACATGTACCGGCATGTCCTATACACCTGAGTATCTTCAGAAAATAATGGGAGAGTGCATCAATAGAGACCGAGTTCTCAACAAAAAATTTGGATTGAATTCAGAAGATGATACTTTACCGGAGAGATTTTTGAAAGAGCCTCTTTCTGAAGGCCCAACAAAGGGATCAATTGTGGATATTAAAAGAATGATAAACGAGTATTATAAACTTCATGGCTGGAAATAAATTTTTCAGTACATACCAAGGCTTCCATCAGAGTTTCAATTTTTTTCTTTTTTCCTCTAAAGATACCTTTTCTTTCTTTTGCCGTATAGATCTTTGAGAGACCCCTGATCTCTATTATGGATTCCATACTACTGATTAGACTTACCATTTAAAATGTTTCTGTTATGTACTTGAAGTTTATAAAAAATTATTTAAAGTGTATCTTCTTTGCAGCGATTAAATCATTTCCTTATCTTAAATCCCGTTTTCTTTTTTACAGCTTTGTATATGAAATATAACACCACGGAGAGGATAAACAATGGTATGACTACGAATATCCCGATTATTATTGCCCTGATCGCTGCCATGAAAGCCTGTATACCCATTTCAATGGCTCTTTTTATTCCCCATTCATAAGATATTGGTTTCGGCTCGGAAAGATAGATAGTTATAGTTGAATAGCTTATTCTATTTTCCAGATAGTTTATCTCGCCCTGAAGTCTTTCTATTTCTTCTCTTGTTCTTGAGAGATACGATTCTACCTTGAGTATCTCTTCTACATTCTTGGCTTCTTCAAGTATCTCGAGGTATCTTTTTTCTTCCGCTTTTTTGTTGTTCAATCTGGATTCAAGGTCCATATATCTCTTTGTAACATCTTCTCTGTTTGTATCTGTACTCTTTACTTTTCCAAGCGTTTTAAGTTCTTCAAAGACGTTAGAAAAATATTCTTCAGGTATCCTCAAAGTTGCCCAGCCTTCTTTATAGTTATCTTCTATCCCAGAAGAGGAATCTGCAATATATCCCTCGTAATTTTCTACAACAGTATTTATTTTTGCCATAGCCTTATCAAAATCGTTTACTTCTATCTCTATTCGTGATGTCGTGATTACCTTTCTATCGATAGATTCCTCTTCTGGTACCGCTGTTACCGGTACGCCCATCTCTTCTGATGCACTATCGGCACCTTTTGTGACTTCCCATGTTTTTTCTTCACTTATACATCCCGCTAAGAGGATTACAAAAACTAAAGCAAGTATAATTTTTTTCATAATACTAAGAGCATCTTCTTGTATTTATGTTTTTTGGTTAAGTTCAATATATTTTGAACATTAAGTCTTTGCAGTGGCTTTTCCACAGCTTTTTGTGTAGTCCGCGATTAAAGCTCTTCTTATAGCTATCTCAGTTTTCATAACATCTTCTGCTTTTCCTATTAACTCTATGTAGATCCCCAAGTGAGATTTGTAAACATTCGTTTTTATATTCTTGGGGATTATTCCAGAACTGAGAATATCTGATTCCTCTGGATCTATAAGTATTCTTACTTTGTATTCATCTTTCACATTTTTTGCTGCTCTCTCTATCAGTTTTTTCATTTTAATCACCTATAAACTATTAAAAAAGGAGACTTTAAAAAGTTTTCTGGAAAAAAAGCGAGATTTATAGAGTTTATTTCTTATACTTTTTTTTCTTAGAATACTTCTTTTATCAATTTAATATAAGAGATATGAAATTTTTCGGTTTATTTACTCCTTTTCTGAAATTTTCCCTAAGGTATAAGCAAAAAAGGAAATAATAGGAAAAATAAAAGTGTAACCCCATAAAAGAGACATTTTAAATCTTTCTTCTGGAAGAAATCTGAGATCAATAGGATTAATTATACTACTAAATGCAATAAAAAATGATAGTAGCAAGGTTAATCCTGAGAAAAATAATCTATTTGTGTTCCGGTGCCAGTGATATGATGCAATAAGAAAAATAATCCATATAAAAAAGTAGGGTATAATAAAAATTATACTACTTGCCCAATTATTTTCAGGCAATGCAACGTTATTCACAAAAGAAGTAGCAAAGAAATAAACATCTCCTAATTTCACATCTCTATAGTTCCATTCCAAAAGTTTTTTTTCTTTCAGCAAATAATCTTTCGGGAATCCAGTAAGAATTTTGGTGGCACTTGACGGCAATTTCAACTCATAAGTGATCTGAATACCCTCTTGTGATACAATTACTGGAATAAGTGGCATGTCAAATATTTTTTTTCTCGTTAAGTTGAGTTCATGAAGCAAAATTGCTTCTATTTCTATCCAAATATCTTCTCCAGGCTTGAAAATAGGTAAGCCATCTTTCCTTTCAAGCCAAGCTATTTTTCCACTGCCACCATCAATATACTTTTCCCTCTCCTGGAGTATGCTACCATTGTTCAAATTATATTTTTGTACTTTTAGATCTTCTGGACAACTGACAAAGTATATAAGTGGATTCATTACGGAATCTATTGGTTCATTGCTTATATTTGAAACATGTGCTCTCATTCCGATCCAATATTCTTTATCTAATATTTCTACTTGAAATTTAATAGAATCGTAAACGTAAAAATCCTGACCTGACAATAAAGAGTCTTCATTTTCAAAAGGAGATATATGGAAATAAAAAACGGTATCTCTATTTTCTTTAACGTCTTCTCCAAGATTTACAAAAATTATACCATAAGAATCAAAATCTTCTGAGTGTTCAGTAAAAAGAATAGGCTTGATTTTTCCTCTCGTACTATCTGGACCTTCTGAACTAATCTTGATGAGTCGATATTTTTTGGGTAGGGAGATCCCTACAATACTAATTCTTTTTCCAGACCAATCTTGAATTTCAAGTCTTGGGATTGCTATTCCTCTAATAAACTCTTCATCCAGTAATTTTTCTCTTTTTAGCAATATTGAGCACACGATTTCTACTTTTTCTCCAGATGTAATATGCATTTCAGGGATAGTTAAAACCACCGACAATATGTCATCCTCGTATTTGCTTTCAGGTTTTAGTTCTCTTAACTCATCCTCAATTTTGATCCAACTTTCTGATATTTCATAGTCAATAAAACTTACCTCAGATAAATCATGGGCGAATCCAAATTCATATTGCGGAATGTTTCCGGATTCGAGATAAAAAATTTTTCTTCCCGAAACAATTTTTTCATCACCAGAATCGAAGATATAGCGCCAACCGTATCCTTGAGAATAAAAGGGGATGGCTGGTCCTTCGGGTGTTTCTGGATTTTCATATATGTGATAAGCAAAAAACCAAGGCAATAAAAACAGTATTATTATAATACTCCCTATACTCTTAGTAGTTTGCAATCTTCTCCAAAGAAGAAATAAATAGATATAAAAACGCATTATCTTTATAACAAGAAATTCTTTGATGCTCTCTCTTTTGCCCATGATAATGTACAGAAATAAAATCATATAAATCTTTCTATGTAGAATTCAATAACAGAAAATTTAATTATTTCCAAAAAGTGATGTACCACAATTACCACAATATTTTGCATCTTCAGGATTTTCAAAGCCACAATTTGGACAAATAGTTAATTTTAATTTGTTTCCGCAGTTAAGACAATATTTTGAATCTTTCGGATTTTTGTAGCTACATACTGGGCATTTTATTTTCTGTAGCTCTGTGATTTTTTTTTCTATGTCACTGCCAAGATTCTTGATTGTTTCTTTGATTTGTTCTTGAAGTTCTTCAGTTATTTTATCAAACCCATAGTTTTCGATATATAATTTACCAGAATCTTCTAGAAACTCAAATACTAGAATATATCTTCTGTTTTCAAAGAATCCGAATTTTTTCCATATATGATACATAACTTTTGGGTTATTATTCTCTTTTCTTTTTTTGCGTGGCACTATTAATAACAAAGCGATAGATATAAATGAATAGATGCCCAGTGACGCCTTACCCGCAGGCGAATCCATTATACAAGCCCAAAAAATTAGCAAAATAATAATTAGGGAAATCCAATAAAGGGGATTCCATATTCCTAGTCTCTCTCTGAGAACATACCATCTACCGATTCTATTTAAAAATTTTGTTTTACAACAACATATTGTTAGAAATAAAATAGAAATCAAAATGGGAAATAGCTTTTGATAACCTATCTCCTGAGAAATAGCAAAAATCAAAGGAATGAACATTAAATAGATAAAAATACCAAAAAAATCATAATAAGTTAGCCAATACATAGTTTCATATACTCTATAAGGATTTTTAGTTTTATTTTGGAAATTATTCAACCTTTTCAGCAATAAGTCCTTTGATGTGCTCTCTAAATATATTTTATCTTTTATCGGAATCATATGGCCGCCCCATCTTGCATTGAAGCTTTTACAAGCGCTATAAATAAGCCATGGTACAGCAATAGTTATTGGAACAAGATATGTCCCGAAATTTTCTTCATCAGAGTACTTAATAAATAACCCCACCATCAAAGAAGCTGAGAAAGATAATAAGAACCCTATAAATATTGCAAACTGTAAAAAAGACCACTCTCTAAGGGGACTCTCTTTAGTATTCCTCACCATATTAGTGTTTCTGCAATCCAACTTATAAAAATCTTTTCTATATGATTCTATGCAGGAGGTATATTGTCCATAGATACTTTTTTAAATTATCTACGCAATATTAAAGCTATAGAAACAAATAAAATCTATAATAATTATTATTTTCTATGAAGGTGAGAAAAAATGATTGAGTTAAACAAAGAAGAAGCTGAAAAAAAGAGCATTGAACTATTGGAGCTGTTACTCTCTATTCATCACGAAACAAATTTTTCGAGTGAAACTGATGACAAACTTTTAAAGATAATCCATACTATGTTAAAGGAACGTAAAGAGGAGGAACGGGATATTCGAGAAACAACATTTGATTTGTACATGACATATGCGCAACTACAATATAGCGATATTCTTGAGTTTGTTGAAGATTGTGAAAATACGTTTATCGATTTTGGAAAAACATCGGAAATACTAAATCGTGCAAAACGTCTTATGGAAAGCACACAAATTAATGAAAGTGATCTTAAAAGTATCATTAGAGAAATGAATATAGAATACAATAGACTGAATGACAGAGAAGAAGATATTAAAAAAGAAGGGTTTAGGAAGTTTATTAAGAGAGCATTTTTGCCAATTTTTGGTATAGAGGTAACTTTATTTTTAGGAGTAGGCTATCTAAACATTATAAAATTTTCCGTTTTAAGTTTTGGGACTTATTTATATCGCCTTTTATACAACATAGTACATTTCTAAACCTTTATACAGAAGATATTGGATAGTTGGAAAGTATAATATATTTAAGAAGCATTCGTACTCTGAAGAACGATAATCTGAGAATTCAAAAGCAAAAAATAACTTATTTTATTTAAAAATTCTGACAATTTCTTAGAGAATGAACTTTCTTTTACTCACGATATGTAACGTATCTATTTTCCTATTCACTTTCCCAACCCAAACAGTTTTAATAATTCCAACCACAACCTTTAAATTGGGTTCTTCATAGTTTTTTTAATGGTGATAACATGCATAGAGTACTCAGTAAAGAGGAATTGAGCGAGAGTGTTAAGCTTTTCGATATAGAAGCACCTTTGATAGCTAAAAAGTTCAAAGCTGGGCAGTTTTTAATCATAAAGATTGATGAAAAGGGAGAGCGAATACCGTTGACGATAGTGGATGCAGACAAAGAAAATGGAACTGTAAAGATTATATTTCAAGAAGTTGGAAAATCGACTAAACAGTTGGGATTGCTCAAAGTTGGAGAGACAATAGAGAACGTTATAGGTCCCCTTGGGAAACCTGCAGAAATAAAAAAATTTGGAAAAGTTGTTTGTGTCGGGGGAGGTGTTGGTATTGCATGTCTCTATCCTCAGGCAAAAGCGTTTAAAGAGGCGGGAAATGAAGTAATTTCGATTATAGGTGCAAGAACTAAAGAGTTAATAATACTGGAAGAAGAGATGAGAAATGTTTCAGATAGACTTTATATAACAACAGATGACGGATCGTATGTAAGGAAAGGATTTGTTTCTGATGTTCTTAAAGAACTGCTTGAAAAAGAAAAGATTGACAGGGTAGTAACGATTGGTCCTGCGATAATGATGATGGTAACAGCAAGGGTAACGAAGCCTTACAATATAAAGACAATTGCATCTCTGAACTCCATAATGGTCGATGGAACTGGAATGTGTGGGGCATGCAGAGTTTCTGTTGGTGGAGAAACGAAGTTTGCATGTGTTGATGGTCCTGATTTCGATGCACATCTTGTGGATTTTAAATTATTGATGGAGAGACAAAAAATATACCTTGATGAGGAAAGAAAAGCAACAGAGTTATTTGAGGGGGAATGCGAATGACGTTAATTAAAGAAAAAACAAAAATTAAAGAGCAGGATCCAAAAAAGAGGATAAAAAATTTCAATGAAGTTGCATTGGGGTATAGTCTTGAAGATGCTTTAAAAGAAGCGAGCAGATGTCTTCAATGTAAAGATTCGCCATGTATCAAAGGATGTCCTGTAAATATAGAGATTTCAGCTTTCATAAAGTTTATAAAAGAGGGAAAATTCGATGAGGCAATAAAAAAGATAAAAGAGAAGAACAATCTTCCCGCTATCTGTGGCAGGGTATGCCCGCAAGAGAACCAGTGCGAAAAATTCTGTGTCATGAGAAAGAAATTTGAGCCTGTGGGAATAGGAAGGCTTGAAAGGTTTGCTGCAGATTGGGAGATAAAAAATGGTATAAAACATCCAAAAAAAACAAAACCGATAGGAAAAAAAGTTGCAGTCGTGGGATCAGGTCCTGCTGGACTCACGTGTGCAGGTGATCTCGCGAAACTAGGTTATGAGGTGACTATATTTGAATCGCTCCACAAACCTGGCGGTGTTTTGGTGTACGGAATTCCAGAGTACAGACTGCCAAAAAAGATTGTAGAGATTGAAATTGATTATATTAAAAAGCTTGGAGCTGAGGTAAAGACAGACTTCGTTATAGGGAAGATATTATCTATAGAAGAGTTGCTTGAGGAATATGATGCCGTTTTTATTGGCACAGGTGCAGGTCTTCCGCGCTTTTTGAATATTCCTGGCGAAAATTTAAATGGAGTCTACTCTGCAAACGAGTTTTTAACGAGGGTAAATCTGATGAAAGCTTATCTCTTTCCAGAGTATGATACCCCTGTAAAAAAGGGAAAGAGAGTAGCCGTTATCGGTGGTGGTAACACGGCAATGGACTCAGCGAGAACTGCACTGCGAGTTGGAGCTGATAAGGTGTACATAGTTTACAGACGATCTGAGAAGGAGATGCCGGCAAGAAATGAAGAGATAGAGCATGCAAAAGAAGAAGGAATAGAGTTCATGTTCTTGACGAATCCAACAGAGATCATAGGGGATGAGAATAGCTGGGTTAAAGGGATGAAATGTATAAAGATGAAGCTCGGGGAGCCAGATGAATCTGGAAGAAGAAGGCCGATACCTATTCCAGGCTCGGAGTTTCCTTTAGATGTAGATATGGTAATTATAGGATGCGGTCAGAGTCCAAACCCTCTCGTTCCAGAAGCAACAAAAGGCCTTAAAACAGCAAAATGGGGGAACATTATTGTTGATGAGAATGGAAGAACATCTCTCAAAAAAGTCTGGGCAGGAGGAGACATAGCTTCTGGAGGAGCGACGGTGATCGCAGCCATGGGTGAAGGAAAAATAGCAGCAGCAGACATTCATAAATTCTTGAGTGAATAGGAGATAGAACATATCAAAAGACTTTTAAATATTTTTAACCTATAATAAAGAAGATAATAGGTGATGTAGTATGGAAAAAACAAATGTTTTAATAATAGGTGGAGGCCCTGCAGGTATAATTGCTGCAGTAACTGCAAAGTCAAATTATCCGGAGAAGGATGTTTTGATAGTTAGAGAGGAAAAGGAAGTATTAATTCCTTGTGGTATTCCTTATATCTTTGGCACTCTGGAAAGCAGTAATAAAGATCTTATTCCCGATGCAGTTTTGAGTAACGCTGGTGTAGGACTTAAGATTGATGAAGTTGTTTCTGTAGATAAGGAAAGAAAAATTGCGAAAACAAAGGATGGAACAGAAATAAGCTTTGAGAAACTTGTTTTTGCTACAGGTTCTTCTCCATATATGCCCAAGTGGCTAAAAGGTGCAGATTTTGAAAATGTGTTTCTCATAAAGAAAAATAAGGAATATTTAGATGAGTTTAAAGCAAAACTCAAAGATTTTAAAAATATAGTGGTAGTCGGAGGGGGGTTTATCGGCGTTGAAATCTCTGATGAATTGAATAAAGTGGGTAAAAATGTAACGATTGTTGAGATACTGCCTCATGTCCTAGCTCTCGCCTTTGATGATGAGCTTGTGAATGCAGCAGAGGATATACTCAAATCAAGAGGAGTAAAACTAAAAACAGGAGTAGGAATAAAAGAAATTTTAGACAATGGAAAAGTTGAAGCCGTTCTCTTGGACAATAACGAAAAAATGGAATGCGATGCCGTAATTTTATCAATGGGCTATCGTTCCAACTCCGAACTTGCAGAAAAAGCAGGTTTAAGAATTGGGTATAAAAAGGCGATCTGGATTGATGAATACATGAGAACAGATCATCCGGATATTCTTGCTGTCGGCGACTGTGTGGAAAGAAGAAACTTTATAACAAGGAAACTGGGCAATATAATGCTTGCTTCAACAGCTACCTCGGAGGCAAGGATTGCAGGTGCAAACCTATACAAGCTTGAAGTTTTAAAAAATTTCAGTGGGACTATCGCTATCTTTTCTACAGCTATCGGTGATACAGGTTTCGGTTCTGCTGGGATAACTGAATCACAGGCAAAAAAAGAAGGATTTGATATAATTACGGGCGTTTTTGAGACAGTAGATACACATCCAGGATCGCTTCCAGGTGCTCATAAGCAGAAAGTTAAACTCATTGCTTCTCGAAGATCACGTATAATATTAGGAGGTCAGGCCATTGGTGGGAAGAGTACTGGAGAAATTATAAATATTATTGGCTTAGCTATCCAGAACAGAATGACTGTAACATCGCTTTTGACAACCCAGATAGGGACTCATCCCTTACTAACTGCATCACCAACAGCGTACCCCATTATAAAAGCTGCTGAGGTTATTGCTAAAAAGCTGAGGATATAAGAAACGAAAAATGCTTCAGAAGCTTCGATCCTGAGCGACAGAGTTAAAATCAGTACGCGAGACAGTTATGAGTTTATGGAAGGAGGAAATAAAATGAAGATAATAACAAAAAAAGAATTTCTGGTGTTTGTCGATGCGTTAATAGAAGATGAGTCAATAGACATTGAGGGAGTGAAAGCAAAGGGCGAAAAATTCGTTTTCGGATCGCTGGAGTCAGCTGATGAACTGCAGCTTGACTATGACGTTACAATCCTGCCACCCAAAAAGTACTTTTTGCCTCAATATGAAACTATGATGACATTTGATCTTTCTAAGCCGTTCGATGTGGAGAGAGTAGAAGATCCAAAACCAAGAATAATTATTGGAGTTCACCCCTATGATATTGTGGCCATAAAGCAGATGGACACATATTTCTTGGATACACATGTGGACGATTCTTATCTCCAAAGAAGAAAAAACACGCTTATAATAGGATCGAGTGTTCTAAACGTGGCAGAAAAGGCTTTCTTTGGTGATATGAGGACAGGCTCTGTTGACTCTGGTTATGATCTTATGCTCACAGATATGGGTGATAAAATAGCTATCGATATTGGCACTGAAGCTGGAGAAAAACTCCTGAATAATTATGCCCGTTCTGTACAGGAAGCTACCCCTAATGATATCCAAAAGGTCAGAACTATAATAGAGAACACATCAGCCAAGGCAAAGCGGGGTCTTCTGGTAAAGCCTCAGGGGTGGCATGATCTTCTGGAAAAGAATTACGACAGTGATGTATGGAAGAGCCAGGCGGAGAAATGTCTTGGATGCGGAACATGCACCTTGGTATGTCCAACATGTTTTTGTTACGATATAAATGATGAGGTCGATCTTAATCTCACAACAGGCAAGAGGATAAGAACATGGGACGGATGTCTCCTCAGGAACTTCACGAAGGTAGGTTCCGGTGAAATATTCAGAGAGCGTATGGAAGATAGGTATAGGCATCGGTACAACCGCAAGGGGAGGTATCTCCCCGATATGCTGGGATTTGTGGCATGCGTGGGATGTGGCCGCTGCTCGAGCCAGTGTGTCCCAGACATTGCCGATCCGGTAAATCTCATAAACAAGTTAGCTGAGACCTCTCAGTCTATTAAAAAATCTGAGGCAACTCCCCTTACTGCTGAAGACAAAATAGTTTCTGCTACAGTAGAAGAACCTCTCCATGTTCCTCGACCTGCCACTCTAAAGAGAGTAGAAAAGCTTACAGAGTTGGAAACTTTCTTCGAAATTGAGTTAGATGACGGCCTCCCCTTGGGGCACCAGCCAGGTCAATTCGTGGAGATTTCTGTAATGGGATTCGGAGAAGCGCCAATATCGGTGTCGTCTGCTCCCAACGGTAATACGTTCGAACTTGTAGTGAGGAGGGTAGGAGACGTTACATCAAAACTTCATGCTATGAAGCCGGGTGACAAGGTAGGTATCAGAGGTCCTTTCGGAAAGGGTTTTGATGTGGAAGCCTTAAAGGGCAAAACGCTCCTTTTCATTGGAGGCGGTCTGGGTATCGTCCCCATGAGATCACTCATTAACTATGTACTGAATAACCGCCAGAGCTTTGCAGAGGTTACAATATTGTACGGTTGCAAGAAGCCCTGCGAGCTGCTTTTCAAAGAGGAAGTAGCTGAATGGGAAACTCGCGAAGACATACAGTTTATGAGATCTGTAGATAAATGTCCAGAGGGTGAGTCTTGGGATGGAGAGGTAGGTGTCATAACGTGCCTCATACTCAAGGTTAAGTTCGATCCTAAAGACACTATTGCTATCGTTGTAGGTCCCCCAATAATGTACAGGTTCGTTATCCGTGATTTGATAAACTTGGGCATGCCCGATGAGAACATTATTGTTTCATTGGAAAGGCGGATGAAATGCGGCGTGGGCAAGTGCGGGCACTGCCAGATTAATGGTATATATGTCTGTAAAGATGGGCCAGTGTTTAGTTATAAAGACGTGAAAGATCTTCCGGAGGCGTTCACATGAAGAAACCAAAGGTGGCATTTTTCGATTTTGCGAGCTGTGAGGGGTGTCAGCTCCAGATAGCAAATCTTGAAGAGGCAATCATTGATGTGACAAAAATTGTAGATATCGTTTCCTTCCGGGAAGTCATGAAGGAACACAGTGATGAATATGATATTGCTGTTGTGGAAGGCTCAATAATGAGACCCATGGATGAGGAGAGACTGAAGAAGATAAGGGCCAATGCGAAGATACTCGTCGCCTTAGGTGCGTGCGCGTGCATGGGTAGTGTGCAGAGGATGCTCAATCAATGGCCAATGCAGGAGAGCAAAGACATTGTGTACGGTGAAGGTGATCCAAAGGACATAGAAGACAATCCCTATTTTGCAAACTTCCATACTAAAGCACTGGATGAAGTAGTAAAAGTGGATGCTTTTATACCCGGATGCCCCATAAATAGGGACGAGTTTGCCCGAGTTCTTGTGGCTCTGGTGCAGGGCAAGAAACCCCCCATTCCTGATTATCCTCTTTGTGTGGAGTGTAAAAAAAAGGAAAACGTGTGCCTGTTTGAACTGGGGAAGTTCTGCATGGGTCCTGTAACTAGAGCTGGCTGCGATGCTATATGTCCTACTTATGGCAGCGAGTGTGAGGGATGCCGTGGCTTTGTAAGTCATCCCGAAGAGAACGCTTATGCAGAGGTACTGGAGAAGTATGGTCTCACTGTAGAGGAGATCTTACAGAGAAAAACAATGTTTACCTATCGTTATGTTGAGAAAGCAAAAAAGGAGGCGAAAAAAGATGAGTAAAATTAACATTGCTGTGAAACATTTAACCAGGATCGAAGGACACGGTAACATCGTGCTTAACGTCAAAGACAGCACGATCGAAAAAATTCAATGGCAGGTTTCTGAGGCACCGAGAATGTTCGAATCGTTTTTGAGAGGTAGACCTCACCATCAAATGTCACACATAACATCCAGAATATGTGGTATATGCTCCATTGGGCATGCTCTCTGTTCGCTAAAGGCCACAGAGGCAGCAATGGGCATCAAGGTTTCAGAACAAACGATTCTTTTGAGAAAAATCGCACTCCATGGTGAGAACATGCAGAGTCATATACTACATGTGGGTTATCTTGTAGCACCCGATCTCTTCAGGGCAGGGAGCGTTTTTCCCATGATAGAAACTCACACTCACACTGTTCTCAAAATAATAAAGTTGCACAGGCTTGCCAATGAGATGTCAGACCTTATGTGCGGCAGGACCACGCATCCAATAACATTAATGCCCGGCGGTTTTACTGCGATCCCTTCCGAGAAGCAGCTCAAGGATCTTAAACAGAGACTTATAGATATTATTCCAGTATGCGATGACGTCATCCAAACAGTGCTGGACAATGCACATATGTTACCTGATTTCAGCAGGGAGACAGAATACATAGCTCTTACAACTGATGAGGAATATGCATTGTATGATGGTGTTATAGGATCGACAGATACTGGCAGGCATCCCATAGAAGAATACGAGTCTATAGCTAACGAGTTTGTGGTACCCCATTCAACTGCCAAGTTTACGAAACACGCTCGAGAATCTTATATGGTTGGTGCTTTAGCAAGATTCAATCTTAACTCAGATAAACTGACATCACTTGCAAAGAAGTGGGCGAAAAAATTCGGTTTGAAAGCTATCAATTACGATCCTTTTATGAATAATGTTGCTCAATTGCTTGAATACATTCATTGTGTAGAGGATTCGATTGCTCTCATCGATAAGCTTCTGGATAAAGGTCTGAAAAAGAACGATAATACAAAATATAAAGTAAGAGCCGGTCGTGGTATAGGTGGTGTAGAGGTCCCGCGAGGGATACTATTCCACGATTATACATACAATAATGAGGGCATTTGTACAAAAGCTAATCTTGTCATACCCACCAACCAGAACCACAATAATATAACAAAGGATATGGAGATTTTTGCACCAATGCTCCTGAATAAATCTGAGAAGGAGATTGAGCTGAACCTGGAGATGCTCGTACGCGCATATGATCCCTGCATATCGTGCTCGACGCACTATCTCAAAGTAGAGTTCAAGAGATGAATGATGAAAAAAAAGAATCTGGCGGTAATAGCCGTCGGCAACGAGCTCATGGGTGATGATGGTATAGGTCCTGCTATACTGAATGCTTTATCCGGAGAATCGCTACCCGAGGGCGTAGATTTAATTGACGGAGGTACAGGCGGCATGTCGCTGCTGCATGTTATAAAGGACTACAATCGAGTAATTTTCATCGATTCTGGAGATTTTGGTGGTGTACCTGGAGAGATCAGGGTCTTCACCCCCAAAGATGTTCATTCAATAAAAAAAATGTGTAGATACTCGTTACACGAAGTTGATCTCGCGGAGATCATTCACATATCACAAAAAATCGGGGAGGCACCTGGGATTATGGTGATAGTGGCGGTTCAACCCAGAAGGATAGAAATTAATACGTCGTTATCGCCAGAAATTATCGATGCTGTACCTCAAGCAGTGAAGGAAGTGATTTCGCAGATAAAAAGAATAAGGGTAGAGTAGTAATCTATCTCTTAGTTATCAGAATCCTTATTCTATGGACAGATGCTTCCGCCTTGTCTGAGATATCCGAGATTATATCGATTATCTTTGTAGTGTAATAGAGGGATACGGGATCGATCTCCTTAAAGTCAAAGAATGAATTTCTTAGGGTAAATTGGATTCTATCTATCTCCCCTTCTAAACTTTCTACAGTTTTTATATATTTCATAACATCATTTATCTCTTTTTTCATAAAGATCGTTTCGATTACATCTTTAAACTCCTTTACAGCATTTACATAGGCTTCTGCAATTTTTACATTAATATCCATGATCTTTTTCATGTACTCTATCATTTTCAAGGGGATACTGTTTGTTTCTTTTATAAGCAGCCACTGAGCAAGATTTTCCGCTTGATCAGCAATTTTATCCTGATGATTTATCAGATCTAAAATATCCCCCCTGCTTACGGGCATGAAGATTCCTGAAGGTAGCTTTTCCCTCATTTTCGCCTTTAAATTATCTGCATCTGTTTCAAGATCTATAACTTCTTTACATAGCTCTTCCATTTTAGAATAGTCCCTCTCGAAAAACAAAGTGAATGCTGCATTGAGTTTTTCAATAGCTTTTTTAGTTATCTCCGCATGTTCCACTATGGGATCAAATGGAGATTTTATGAATATTTTTGTCAAAGGATTTGTGGTCATTTTATCACCTATGTTATAACTACGAGCATCTTAAATATAAAAATTGTCATCAAAGCTGCTGAGGGGATTGTTATTGCCCATGATATCACTATATTTTTTATGACTCTTAAATCTATGGCTTTCAGTCCCCGCGCAAGTCCAACACCAACGACACTTCCTACGACTGCGTGTGTCGTCGAGACAGGTAATCCCATCTTAGACGCGATCAGAACTATGGTGGCAGCTGAAAATTCTATCGTAAAGCCTCTCGTATTTGTTAGTTCCGTTATTTTTCTGCCTACTGTGTCTATGACTTTATATCCCCATGTAGAGATACCGAGTACAATTCCAAAGCCGCCGATGACCAAGAGAAAAAATGGTACTTCCACACATGAAGAAATTTCATTAGTTTTTGTTATCGTATAAATAGTAGCTACAGGACCTATCGCATTGGCAACATCATTAGCTCCCTGAGAGAAGGCAACATAACATGATGTAAACACTTGAGCCCACTTGAATACCGATTCTACGTTTTTTACATCGAATGTATCACTATAAAATTTCGATATCAGAAAGTAACATCCTATCATTGCGAGAATACTTATAGTTCCCGAGTAAAAAATAGCAGTTCCTTCGGAGATTTTCAGGGTTTCTCCTAAACGAGTTTTAAAAAGAAAAGAAAGAGCGATTGTAAAAAAAGCAAGTCCGATAAAGATAGGAGCTACGATCCTGCATCGTTTAATTGGATGTTTCGAGTTGAAAATAGTGTGATGCAATATACTGAAGACTACAAATGCGAGTGCGCACCCAAATACTGGAGAAAGTATCCATGCCGCTGTTATCTCCCCAACCTTTATCCAGTTTATAGCTCCTCCCGCTACGAGTCCAAATCCCAGAAGACCACCGACTATGGAGTGCGTGGTAGATACGGGAAGTTCCTTCCATGTAGCTATAGTAATCCACAAACTCGCGGCAAGAAGTGCAGAAAGAGCCCCGTATATCACGATATTCGAGCTACCCAGACTCGAAGGATCCACTATCCCCTTCCTTACAGTTTCTGTGACATGACACCCAACGAATACAGCTCCAAGAAAGTTGAGTATCCCCGCAATTATTATCGCCTGTTTCATCGTTATAGCCTTGGCACCGACGGCAGAAGCCATAGAGTTGGCTACATCATTTGCACCTATATTCCAAGCCATATACAGCCCGATCAAAACTGCAATTATAAGCCAGATCAGCATTAAGAGAATATAAGTAATATGTTATAAAAGTTTTTGTGTTTTCTGATTAGAAAATCTAAAGTTGATCTTACGTGATAGAGTGGAGAGGTTGTCGAGTCTAATCCTCCTGCAACATTTTGTGCTCGTGTCTGTGATGAATATCTGGCCAATGAACATGAGCTATTTCAACATGAGTATGTTCATGGGCATGAGGCTTATGAAAAGCTCCGGAATGCTTGTGCAGATGATGCATATCATTGTGTATAAAAAGTTTATTCTCTTGATAGGATCGGCGATTATGGATCTATCATTTATATTACCAGCACCCTTCTCCTCTACCAGGATGCATTGACATGTATCCCCTGCATAAAATGACAACAAGATTTTTATACGCATGACTCTATCAAAAAGCATGAAGAAAAAAGCAGTTATACTTTTAGCCATGTTATTATTTTCTGGAGTTTATGCTCAGGAAAAAGTAATCATTGTTAAATATTATCTTGTGGATGGGTGTCCTTATTGCGATGTAGTGGATTCAATGATAGATGAAATAGAGAAAGATTATCCCAATGTTCAGCTTGTAAGAATGAATGTTTATAAATCCTCTGTGTGGATGAACGAGTTTTTAAGTTACGATTTCTGGAAAGTACCAGCTATAGTTATTAACGAAAAAGCTACGTTCCAGGGGGATGAAGAGATCACAGAAGAGAGTTTGAGAGGGACGATAGATGATTATCTCAGCTCGTACAATAAAGGAAACTCTTTTTTCGAAAAGGGAAAAAACTATTATGACAAAAAAGAATACAGAAGAGCTAAAATATACCTGGAAGAAGTAAAAAAACTTTTTGAAAATGGTAATTTTGATACAAACTCGACAGAAGAGATGCTTGAGAAATGTAATATCTGTATAGAAGCGTATGATCTTATTTTTGAAGGAGATTTATTTCTGGAGAACAACGATCCAGAAAAAGCAAGAGAGATGTATTCTCAGGTAAAATGTGAAGATCTCAAGAGTACAGCAGAAAAAAAAATTAACAACATAGACATTTACGAAGAATCACTGCAGAATTTTAATATGGCAGTAGAGTATTACAGCCAAAAAAATTATTCTCAGGCGTTAAGTCTCTTTGAAACTCTTGAAAATATTTTAGTTGGTGAAAAACAAAAAAATTGTGAAGAATATATCGAAAAATGCGAAAAATACATAGATGCGCAGAACATATATGACGAAGGAATAAAATTAATTTTCAATGACAATCTTTCTGCTCAAAAAAAGTTTATAGAAGCTGGAATTATTTACGATTCCTTGGGAGAAAACTCTGAAAATTGTAATAAGTTTGCTGAAGCTCTCATAAATTTCCAGATCGGAGAAACTTTGTGGGATAGCGATCCTAAATCGGCTTTAAAGTATTTTGAGGAGGCTGAAAAAGATTTTGAGTATTTGGATTTTCAAAAGGGTGTAGAAGAATGTGAATATTATACAGGAAAATCTAAAAAAAATTATTTAATGTACTGGATTTCCTTTATAATTTTCCTGATTTTTGTAGTATCTGTATATCTATTCTATTTCAAGAAAAAGAAAAAAGATAATAAGGATGCAAAAAAAGAGCTGAAAAAATTAGTTGATAAATATGCAAATGGAGAGATGTCTTTAGAAGAATTTGATAAGAAAAAGGTGATAAAATGAAAGAGATAGAAGAATTAAAATCTATCCTATATTCTATAAGCAGAGAAATCTTCGAAAATCCTGAAACAGCTTATAAGGAGCATAAAGCATCAAAATTACTGATAGAAACTCTTAAAAAAGAAGGATTTGAAGTAGAAAGGAACATCTGTGGATATGAGACAGCTTTTACAGCTAGATATGGAAAAGGAAAGATAAAAATTGCATTTTTAGCAGAGTATGATGCTCTTCCGGAGATAGGACACGGCTGCGGCCATAATATAATAGCTTCTGCAGGTATGGGGGCGGGAATTGCTTTAAAAAGATTTATAGAAAAAAATGATCTGGATATTACTGTTTACGTTATAGGGTGCCCCGGAGAGGAAGCAGAGGGAGCAAAGGTAAAATTCTCGGAAGAAGGAATCTTCAAAGATATAGATGTTGTGATGATGATACATCCCTCAGATAGAACTCTCATAAAAGAGAGGTTTCTGGCAATAAGAGAGTTAAGATTTAAGTTCTATGGAAAGCCTTCTCATGCTGCAGCTTCTCCCGAAGAAGGAATAAATGCTCTTGATGGAGTAATTTTAACATACAACAATATAAACGCACTGAGGCAGCATTTGAGAGAGGATGTAAGAATTCATGGTATCATTACCAGTGGAGGGGCTGCCCCGAATATAGTGCCTGACTACGCAGAAGCATATTTTTTTGTGAGGGCTGTAGACAATGAGTATCTCGAGAAAGTTCTTGAAAAAGTTAAAAACTGCGCTATGGGTGCAAGCAAAGCAACGGGAACAGAGTTAAAAATAGAAATGGGAAAAGGATACAAGGCTTTTTATCCCAGTGATATCCTTGCAGAGATTTTCGAAAAGAACGTTAAATCCCTCGGCATCACGGTAGATAAATCAAAGGAGTTCGGTGGATTGGGATCGAGTGACATAGGAAATGTTAGTTGTGTTGTTCCAAGTATCCATCCTTTTATAAGAATAAGTGATAAAGAACTGAGATCCCATTCCAAAGAGTTTGCTCAAGCTGCGATCTCCGAAAAGGGTAATGAAGCTATTATGATTGGCGCAAAAGCCATGGTTCTTACCGCAATGGATATAATAGAAAATCCAGAACTTCTAAAAAAGATAAAAGCTGAGTTTGTTCCAAGGTGAAGGAATGGGAAATAAGATCATCTATACAACTTTTTTAGCTCATCTGGTAGACGATGGGTGTGAGGTAGTAATGTATCCTCTAATTCCGTTAATGGCAAAGGAGTTCTCTTTTTCCAATGTCCAGATAGGAATTTTAGGAGGGGTCTTGATAATCGCCCTGGGGCTTTTTCAGTTCTTGATGGGATATGTCTCAGATTATCTTAAAAAAAAGAAAGATATGGTAGTTTTTGGGTTTCTTCTGATATCTTTATCTTTTTATTTAATTTCTTTAGCCAATTCCTTTTCTCATATCCTAATTTTTACATTTTTTGCAGGTGTAGGGTTTTCTTTTTATCATCCCGTAGGCGTTTCGGTAATAACAACGCATTTTAAGATAGGAAGAGGAAAAGCTATAGGTATTCACGGCGTTGGAGGTGCCGTAGGGCTTTTGATATTCCCTGCTTACAGCGGATTTCTTGCCCATCTCTACGGCTGGAGATTTGTCTTAAAAGTTACTCCCATTATATGTATCTTGGTGGCGTTACTGTATTACCTTTCTGTTACAGATATATCTTTTGAAAAATCAAAAAATAAACTTTCTTTAATATTCTCCTCAGCAGCTATCCTTGTTATGATCGTACTTGGTACAGCATCCATGTGCAATCGAGGATTTACCACGTTTTTTCCGGTGCACCTGGACAGAATAGGATACGATTCCAGTTTTTATGGCTCTCTGCTCTCCGTATTTCTAGGAGTCGGTATATTCGGACAGTACATAGGCGGTGTGTTATCTGATAAGATCTCTTATAGAAAAATAGTTTCCTCTTCGCTGATCCTTACAGCTATATTTCTTATACCACTTTTGAGAACAGAAAACTCTTATCTGATATACATATTCGGGGCACTTACAGGTTTATTTATGTCGATCGTGTGGCCAGCAATATTTGCATACATAGCCGAGGTAACTCCAGAGGATATGCACAGCAGAGGGCTGGGTATATTCTTCAGCGTGGCAGCCACCATGGGGGGATCTTCGCCCATACTAATAGGTTATGCGACAAAAATGTATACATTGAATCAAGCTTTATTGATTTTGCCTCTTACAGCTTTAATAGGTGCTGTATTAATGCTGGGGGTGAGAAGATGAATCTGGAAAATAAAAAAAAGATATTTGAGATGTTTTTTGTGACGTCATTGATAATATCAAATATAACAGCTGTTAAGATAGTCAGCTATGGGAAACTCGTATTTCCTGCAGCTGTTCTGGCTTATGCAGTTACATTTCTTTTTACAGATGTTTACAGTGAGATCTGGGGTAAAAAAGAAGCCAATACTCTTGTGAGAATAGGATTTTTATGCAATATTTTAGCATTGGTTTTGATAAGATTCTCTATCATATTAAAACCCGCTTCTTTTTACGATCAATCCTCTTTTACAAGTATTCTGGGAGGATCAACAAGAATAATTTTAGCATCAATGACAGCTTATTTAATCTCGCAGCACCATGATGTCTGGGCTTTTCACTTCTGGAAAGATAAAACTGGAGGAAAATATCTGTGGCTGAGAAACAATGCTTCAACGATGGTATCCCAGCTTCTGGATACTTCTATATTTATTGTCCTTGCTTTCTACGGCAGTGTTCCTATATTAACAATGATAGGGAGTCAGTATCTCATAAAAGTTCTAATAGCGGCATTTGATACGCCTTTTTGCTATATTTTTGTGAAGTGGTGTAGCTAGTATATATGATCGCATTTTCCATTTTTTCTCTTTCTAATCTCTCCCTTTTTTAGATAACACTTTCTTTCTTTTCCAGAACGCTTTTCTTTTTTTAAAAGAAAAGGGTTGTTTTCTCATTTTCGCGAAAGTGAAAATATTTTAAAAAATAAGAGAAATAATAAGCTTATTTGTGCAAAAAAGCTTTTAAATAGGAGTTTTCAATATAGTATCAGGTGACAATTATGATAGGGCCAGAAATAGAATATGCAAAAGGAAAACTTCTCGAGATGGAAAGAAAGGCAAAAAAATATTAAGTTCATAACCTTTTAGTTTTTTTGTCACACCACCATTGCCCCATGGTGGTGTTTTTTTCTTTTTTTATTGTATTCCCACGATCTCTTGCTTCTACGAGTTACTATCACGTGTAGGGGTTGCTTTTCTAAATAAGATAAGGCCATTGAACATCTTTGCTATTGGAGTATTTGGATCAAGGATCTCCGACCAATCTGTATCGCTTTCAGAGTATCTCAGAGATGTATTCGCGTCCAGTTGCAGGTCAACATATACGATATCATAATTGGAAGCATTGTCAAAAATATCGCTTAAGGTACTTCCATCTCCGAAGTATATTTTATCAGGGGGCATGTTGAGTTTATAGATTCCCGCAGGGCACCATGGTGATTGGTACCAGTATTGTCCCGAAATTCCTGTTGAATATACTGAGTAAATATTTATTCCCAATTCTGTTAAACGTTGAGCCCAGGGACGGTATTCTGGAGGGAAGTCTGTTGTTTGACGTGCATGCCATGCTCCATACAAGGCCAACACTGGAGCACCATCCAATTCTTTTAAAATATATTGGATATTATTGGTAATTGTTTCTTCTCGAATTTGCGAGATGGATGTTCCACCATAAATGAAGTATAGGACTGAAGGTCTTACTGTTTCCAATTCATTGATTATAGAATCGTCATCTGTAGCTTCTCTAAGCTGATCTACCAGTGCTAACATTTTGTTTTTGCTCCAATACTTAAATTCATCTAAAGGTGGAATTTGAACATCTTCGGCTGTTGCACCAATTCTTCCTTGTATATTCTGAAGATGAATATGAATCCTTAGAAGTGGATAATCAATATCTGCCAAGTGTACACGAATTTTCTCGTTATTGGGGAGTGTTTCATTGAATGCTCTCACATCCTCCAGAACATCGATCCTATCCGGTCTGGAATACAAACCCTCGGACATTTTGGAAATGATACCCAATGTGTACTCGTTAGCTTGCCTCTCTGCAACTTGATCAACTTCTAATATAATGTCACGCAGTCCGACATTTTTATGAAGTATCTTTAGATACTCAAGAAATAGGAGATGAACTTCACGTTGGCCATGCCATTCTCCGATTAAGTAAATGTCATAGCCTGATGTAGGAAGTGGTAAAACACTAGCTTTGTTTGTAACATAAACACCTGGACGTACTTCCATTGCATTTTCTAAAGTGGCAGTGGGCGTATTGCTCATATGAGTACTTATGCACCCTGCCAGTACACAGGCTGTAATCAATATTACAAGATAGTTCTTCTTCATTGTTTTCTTACCGCCTTTTATTATAGTTAATTCTTCTATAATTGAGTAACCATATATCCCTATTATTTATAAATCTTTGTGTTAATTCATGGAGATGCTCATTTTATATGAATCTCTACGACGTCCTCATTCTCTAATATAAGGTCGCTACCAGCCCTCTCCAGCGTTTTCTTTGGATTTTGTGGAAATGTTAAATGAGCTTTTCTTGATATTTCAGAGAAAAAAAATCTCAGAGAATGGGAAAAGAAATATCTTTTTCTTTTTTTTAAGTTAATTTTTTAAAGATAGTTTTATTCATACTGATCATAGGTGATCACTTGCAGAATGGGAATGAATCCAATATTTCGATAATCAAGAACAAGAAACAGTTGGTTTCACATGGTAATATAGAAAGTAGAAAAGTTGTATTGGATATTATTGAATATGTGTTAAAAGCTATAGACACGTATGAAGCTACGAAACGACTCATTAGACTTGATGGAGAAATATTAAAAGTGGACCGCCTAGAGTTCGATCTCTCTAAGAAGGAGAACATATATGTTATAGGTGCAGGAAAGGCTTCTTTTCCCATAGCAAAAGCTCTCGAAGATATCCTTGGAGAAAGAATTAAAGAAGGGATTGTAATTGAAAAGAGAGATGATGAACTAAAAAGGATAAAGGTAGTTAAAGGGGGGCATCCCATTCCAAACGAAATTGGATATAAATGGGCTAGGAAAATCATGGAACTTGCAACAAAAATGAAGGAGAACGATCTGGTTTTCTGTCTCTTCACGGGTGGTAGCTCAGCTTTAATGACATTGCCTGCCGGAGGTATAAGTTTAAAAGATGTGCAAACTATGACTGACCTTCTTCTGAAAAGTGGTGCCTCAATCGAGGAGATAAATGCTGTAAGAAAACACATTTCTGCAGTAAAGGGAGGCAGACTGGCTGTTGCTATCCATCCTGCCGAAATAATTAATCTAACTGTTTCGGATGTAATTGGAGACTGGGACGTTTTGGATGTTATAACGGACCCGACTGTACCCGATACATCCACTTTTGTTGACGCTGTGAGCACTCTTAAAAAATACAAGTTATGGGATAAAACTCCGCTTTCAATCAAAAATCATCTTCATAAAGCAGATCCACGTTTTGAATCTCCAGAGGATTTTACGGGTATGCGCGTCCACACCTTCATGCTGTCAGCAAATGGAGATGCATGTGAGGCTGCAAAGAAGAGAGCTGAAGAACTTGGATTCAACGCAAAAATAATGTCAACGATGATAGAAGGTGAAAGCAGAGAAGTTGGCATTGCACTATCTGGAATCTCTAAAGAAATAGAAAAACATGATCGACCTTTTGCACCGCCTATTGTCCTGATCTCCGGTGGCGAGACAACGGTAACAATTGAAGATGAATACGGTGAAGGAGGTCCAAATCAGGAGTTTGTTCTTGGTTTTTCACTAAAAATAGGAGGAAATAAGAACATAACCGTTGTGTCTATAGGTACTGATGGAACTGACGGACCTACTGATATTGCAGGAGGTATTATCGATGGCTATACTCTAAGAAGAGCAAGGGAAAAGGGAATCGATATCTTCAAAAATCTCATGAATCATAACGCATCCTATGTTTTGGAGCGTCTCGGGGATGCAATCTACACTTACCCGACAGGAACAAACGTAATGGACTTACGTTTAATAGTAATTCAATCTTCAAAATATTAGGTGATTAAAATGAATAGATTTAAAATAAAAGAAATTAGAGCTCGAGAAGTTTTGGATAATAGAGGATATCCTACTGTTGAAGTTCGGGTATCTACAGAAGGAAACGTTTCAGCATGGGCAGACGTCCCCTGTGGCCGTTCAACTGGGAAGCATGAAGCAGTTGAATTAAGAGACGGAGAAAAGAGATTTCTTGGATTTGGAGTTCGCAAAGCTATAAAAAATGTAGAGAATGTTATTGCTCCGCAAATAATAGGGAAAGATGTACGAGAACAGAGAGAAATTGATCATTTGATGATCGAACTGGATGGAACAAAAAATAAATCAAATCTGGGGGCTAATGCCATCGTCGGGGTTTCTTTGTGCGTTGCAAAAGTTGCCGCAGAATCCCTCGGATTACCTCTTTATCGATATATAGGAGATGTAAACGCCAACATCTTACCGACACCATTATTGAATTTAATAAATGGGGGGAAATTAGCTGCCACAGAACTTGATTTTCAAGAGCATATCGTAATGCCCGTTGGTGCCAGGAGTTTTTTTGAAGCCATGCGAATGGGTACAGAAGTGTATCTTGAATTGGCAAAGATAATGGAGAGAGACTGGGGCAGGCATTCTTTAAATACTGCTGACGAAGGAGGATACACCCCCGTAGGAATGAAAGATCCGAGAGAGGCATTCGATGCTGAGTTAGAGGCAATAGAAGAACTGGGGTACCATGATGAATTTGTTCTTGGAATAGATGCTGCAGCGACTCATTTCTACAATGAAAAGAAAGAGGGATATACATTTATGGAAAAAGAAATGAGTCGAGAGCAAATGATCGATTTTTATGAAGATCTTTGTTCTGCATATCCTGTGAAATCTATTGAGGATCCACTTATGGAAGAAGATTTTGAAGGATTTGCTGAGTTAACTAGGAGTTTGGATATCCAGATAGTCGGTGATGATCTTTTCGTCACAAATATAGAGCGATTAAAAAAGGGAATAGAGAATGGTGCAGGAAATGCAGTTTTGTGGAAGGTAAATCAGGTGGGGACACTTACCGAAGCTCTCGATACAGCTGAGTTTGCATATAGGAATGGATATGGTGTTCAAGTTTCAGAGAGATCGGGACAGACAGAAGATACGTGGCTGGCAGATATGGCAGTTGCTTTAAATGCTGGGCAAATAAAGACCGGTGCACCGTGTAGGGGCGAAAGAATATCGCAATACAACCGACTGTTCAGAATAGAAGAAGAGCTCGGAAAATCAGCTCGATATGCCGGAAAAAATTTCAGGCGTCCACTTTGAATATTTTTATTCATTCCAATCTCACTTTATATGAATCTCCACGACATCTCCATCTTCTACTATGTGATCACCGCCAGCTCTCTGTCCGTCATACTTGACAGATTTTCCCCATATCTTTGAATATTTGAAATTTTTGTAAAACTGTTTATGAACTTCTCTAGCTACATCTAAGACTGTCGAACCTCTTTTCATCGCTATTGGAGGATAATCGGGATCAGAGCCTGGTGATTTTGTAAAAACTCGTACTATATCAAGAATTTCATAGATTTTTTCCTTCACCTGCTCGATGTTTATTTCCTTCTCTGCAGATAGTGGTATTATCTCAAACTCAGGATATTTTTTTCTGAATATTTTCAAATTCTCATCACTTTTTTCCAGATCGTTTTTGTTCCCAAGAATAAATGCTTTTTTATAGGCTAAATTCCTATTTAGAGAGTCTAAAAAATCTTCAAGAGTTATTTTTTCTTTAATTATTACAAGAGCATTGGATACCTTGGTTTCTACGAGCATTTTTTTGATCTCGTTCACATCCGAAACATACTCTTTTCCACTTATCTCTATACCCCCTGAAGAAAACTTTTTTATCTCTACGTCAGGTTTCCTCTTGTTTATTCTGAATCCAGATCTATAAAGTTCGTTGAGAATTATTTCCATATTTTTTACAGGATCTTTACTGAGATCCAGTACTATAATCAGGGCATCTGCATTCTTTATGGCACTTATGAGCTGAAATCCAAAGCCTTTGCCTATTGAGATATCTTTAATGATCGGAGGCATATCCACCATCTGAATCTGGATATCTTTATAATCCAGCATCCCTGGAGTTGGAATAATTGTTGTGAGGGGATAGCTTGCCACTTCTGTGTTTGCATTGGTGAGAATTTTAAGAATAGAAGATTTTCCAGAGTTTGGAAGTCCTACTAAAGCTACCTGGGCAGCACTTTCCTTTTTTACAGAAAAGCTTGGTCCTCCTCCTCTTTTAACTTTAGATTTTTCCAGTTCCTCCTTATATCTCGATAGTCTCTGCTTTATGGAAAGCCTCATCTTCTCGGTACCTTTATGTTTCGGTATCGTTGAATACATCTTTTCCAGTGCCTTGATCTTCTCAGGAACTGTTTTTGCTTCTCTGTATTCATCTTCTGCTAAAAGGTATTCTCTTGTCACGTTGGCAGGCATAGTTATATTATAATAAAAAATTTAAAAAAGTTAACGCATGAAGGGGAAGGTATTTAAAGATAGAATTATAAGGATAATGTATGAACGAGGATATACTGAAACTATTTTTTAAAGAAAAAACTCTGAAGATATTCCTGAATACAGAGAAAGAGGAGTACGCTGCAAAGATAAGGAACAAGGCTGTCTGCATGTACAGCTATGTAATAACATGTTTGAAAAAGTTCGAAGATTTTGGGCTAGTTAAATCTGAGAAAAAGGGAAGGATCAAAAGGTACAAATTGACAGAAAAAGGGAAAGAGCTCGACAGTAAAATAAGAGAGTTGCTTGAGATCAAAGCTTGAATTTCTTACCAGCGTATATAAAAAACTCATTTTCTTCCTCTATTTTTAGTAATCTATTATATTTAGCTACTCTTTCTCCTCTGCAGGGAGCTCCTGTTTTTATCTGTCCGCTATCAAGAGCCACGCTTATATCTGCTATGCTTGTATCTTCCGTTTCTCCTGATCTGTGCGAGACTACAACACCATATTTATTTTTAAAAGCAAGTTCTGCAGCTTCTATAGACTCTGATATCGTTCCTATCTGGTTTATCTTTAGTAATAGTGTATTGCAAAGTCCTTTTTTTATCCCAATTCTTAACAGTTCCGGGTTCGTAACAAAGATATCGTCACCCACTATCTGTATTTTAAGTTCTCTTGTAATGGCTGCAAAACCTTCGTAATCCTCTTCGTAGAAAGGATCCTCTATTGATATTATATCATACTTGGAGATTAGTTCTTTGTATAATTCAAGAAGCTCCATATTTCTATATTTTTTTCCTCCAATCGTATATTTTTCTGTTTTTTTATCATAAAAGTAAGAAGGAGCAGAGTCAATAGCAAATTTTATATTTTTCCCGTATCCCAGGTTTTCTACAGCTTTTAATATCGCCACAAAGGGATCTTCTATGTTTTCCATGGGGGGTGCAAATCCGCCTTCATCTCCTATATTTATCGCATTTTTTCCATATTTATCCTTCAATATCGTTTTCAGCTCGTGATATGTCTCGCTTCCAATTCTGAGGGCGTCTTTAAATTTTTCAACGTTTAGTGGCATTATCATAAATTCCTGAAACTCTAAGGAGTTACCAGCATGGGCACCTCCATTGATTATATTCATTAATGGTATAGGAAGGATAGAACTATCAGGATTTAGATATTTATATAGAGGAACTCCAAGAGAATTTGCAGCAGCTCTTGCACATGCTAAGGATACGCTCAATATTGCATTTGCACCGAGATTTGACTTATCTTTTGTGTTGTCGATTTCAAGCATTAGAGAATCAATTCTTTTCTGATCGAGCACGTTCTCGCCGATGAGCAGCGGGGCAATTTTTTCGTTTACATTTCTTACAGCTTTTTCCACACCCCTTCCATGATATCTTTTTCCTCCATCCCTCAGTTCAACAGCTTCTTTTTCTCCAACTGATGCCCCAGAAGGTACCAACGCTGTTCCAAACCCTAAATTTGTTTTCACATCACATCCTATTGTGGGATTCCCTCTTGAATCGAGAATTTCCCTTGCTCTGATATCTGTAATAATACTTTTGTCCATGATATTATTTTCAAGTAAGAAGTTAAAAGATTT
>Ga0315541_1000148_pt1 | contig 72951 bp, 66 predicted proteins | sample SalMarSW160190MG_FD_203095 | JGI IMG/M metagenome (GOLD analysis project Ga0315541, IMG submission 203095) | Salt marsh sediment microbial communities from the Plum Island Ecosystem LTER, Massachusetts, United States - Salt Marsh Sediment SW1601-190 ... | reverse complement strand
CGGACTTTTTTGAAGAACATCAACTTAAGGAAATAGGTATGCCTGAGTAATCAGACTGTATAGATCCAACCAAATTATGACTGGTATTATTGGTAATATTTGAAGGTCCAAAATCCAAGACTGCTATGTGAATACTGAAATAAAGTCAGATTTATAGTGGTACCCCAATTTGGCACAAAGTGTGCAGCCAGAGGATGCTCTCAGATACCACAATACACAGGAATTAAAGGTGAATGGATTGTGGGTAGGGAAGCCTTTTTCCTTGACCTGGTAAGTTTAGGGGAGTATGAACTATGATGAAAGGGTATTCCCATTGTTTAACCTCATGTGAAGGTCACTCCTTTGGAAAACCCTTCATGTTGTATCAACGTAATCCCTGTTTCTTGTTTTTTTGAGTAAGCTCGCCTTTTTCAATGCATCTAGAGTGAGAAGAAGGATTTCCCATAATTCCTTGGTAAAGGAGTATTATTGAAAGCCCTTTTAATCTACCCTGAATTCCCGGACACATTTTGGAGTTTCAAACACCCCCTTAAATTTATTCGGAAAAAATTGGCCTACCCTCCTATCGGCCTAGAGTCGTTCGACCTAGAGGCTCTCGACAGGCTCGAGGCTGAAAGACTCGGCCATGAGCCCCTCGGCCTGAGCTGTTCGGCCCTGAGCTCACAGCCGAAGGGCTCGCCGACATGTCTCAGGGTCGAAGACAATCGCAAAGATTATACTCATTAGAATATGTTATAGTATTTGCGAATCAAAGCACTTAGCTACGGGTACCGTATAGAATTTTGAAAAAAGAAGGAGGTCAGAATGAATATCTATGTAGGCAATTTGTCGCACGAGGTAACCGAAGAGGATTTAAGACAGGCCTTTGAGGGCTTTGGGGAGGTCGAAACTGTCAAAATCATTAAGGACAGGTACAGCGGTGAATCAAGAGGATTCGGTTTCGTGGAGATGCCTGCTAAAGGTGAAGCCGAGTCCGCGATAAACGACCTGAACGGCAAAGACTTGAAGGGACAAGCTCTTAACGTCAGTGAAGCTCGCCCTCGCGCCCAAGATCGTCGAGGTGGAGGAAGAAGCGGTGGTCAGCGCTCCTATTAAGCGGCACCAGGACCAAATAGAGTAATAATAGAACCTTCCTGCTCACCAAGATGACGATGACAAGTCCTTTTTTACTCTATGAACACAAAGGAAGAGGATATATACCTTAAAGAGCCACTGGGGCAAAAGACCATTCATGGCGAAAGATCATTATCAGAGGATGGAAGCTATAATGTCAAATTTGTGGATGTTGGCGGTGGCTATCGAAAGAAGCAAGGGTTACTGAGATTTCCTTCAATGGCAAATTGAAATGACATAGTTCTGAAATCAAAAATGGAGGTGAGTTGAGATGAAAGAGCTGATTGAATACATTGCAAAGTTACTTGTTGACAATCCGGAAGAAGTGAGTGTAACTGAACTTGAAGGGGAGCAGACCACTGTGATTGAGCTGAAAGTAGCTAAGGAAGATATTGGAAAAGTAATTGGCAAGCAAGGAAGAACAGCCAGGGCGATGAGAACTATACTTGGTGCTGCCTCGATGAAGTTGAAAAAGAGATCTGTTCTGGAGATTTTAGAGTAGTGTAATAGGAGATGGGCTTAAATAATTCAATACCTTTTGAAATTGAAGGATAAAGGGTAGTTGAGCGAGAATATTATGATGTAACGATTTTGCTATAAACCTATTCTGCTTGGGATCCACCTAAAAATCTTACAATACGATTACTAATCAGAGGTTCTCACTGCCTTTGAGAATATAGCTTCATCTAATCATATCTTCATCTTTCCTTATGCAAAAAATCAAAATCAGACTCGTGATATCTTGCCAGTACCTTAAATTCTTAATAAGTTCAGCTATGTTATGGCTATCAAAACTCGAATAGATGGCTTGCAAGAACCCATTGGCCCCTCTAAATGAATATTTAGTACTAACTTAACTTATCAATTCAGACAGCCCCAATCTATTACATATTTCAATCGCAATTCATTAAAAAGAGGGGATCGTAGATCCAAACAAAATGTTGTTTGATTCCCGCAAAGCCCATGTTGTAAAATTGTATGATCGAGTCTCATTTGTTACACTTAGAGGCGAAATTATATTGTTTTTGAGTGAATTTCCTGATAGAAGAAAGACTCTATTGTCAGTTAAAAATTATTGTCAAAGATAAAGAGACCTCATAGAGTAGTTTAACCCTGGATATAAAAGGGCAAAGCTGCGATAGAGGTGGGCAATTTATCAGAGGTGTGCAAAAAGTTTCATATTTATTATTGGTTAGATTCTATTGGAGGAGGTAGGAAATGCAGAAAAAAAGAAAACTTGGAAGAGGCGTAGCAGTAGTAGGCGCCGGGATGTCAAAATTCGGGATGTTTAAAAACAAAGACTCAAAGGACCTATTCGCTGAGGCCTTTAGGGAGATGCTTGAGTCAGTGGATAAGGGCTTTGATCCGAATGATATCGATGCCCTTTATCTGGGTAACTTTTCAAACGACTTTTTTATGCATCAGGGACATTGGGGACCGATCATCTCCGATTTGATCGGTCTTGCACCAAAACCGGCTACAAGAACAGAGGGGGCATGTGCTTCGAGTGCTCTCGCATTCAGAGAGGGTGTGTTTGCCATTGCCTCAGGGTTTTATGATATCGTGCTGGTCGGTGGGGTAGAGGAGATGTCGAAACGCACTACCGAGGAGGTGGCTGAGGGTTTAGCATTAGCGGAAGTTCCTTATGAAGCCAGAGTGGGATTTACTTTCCCAGGGGTATTCGGTGCACTTGCGACAGCGTATTTCGCAAAATACGGCGCTAATCGTGAGCACCTTATGAATGTGACTATTAAAAGCCACAGTAACGCCCGGCTCAACCCTAAGGCTCAATTCCCCTATTCGATTAAAGATATGATGAACCTCAAGATTGAAAGTGCAAAAAAGAAGGGAAAACCCCTTCCCCATTGGGAGGATGAAAAGGCATTTTTGCGTGATCCTAATGCTAATCCTGTTGTTGCATGGCCCATGCTCCTTTATGACTGCTGTCCCATCAGTGACGGGGGAGCCTGTATGCTGCTGGTCGGAGAGGAGATTGCCAAAAATTTCACCGATGATCCACTCTATGTCATTGGTATAGGTCAGGGCAGTGGAAAAGGATTGCACGCTGCGAAGGATCTCACGACCATGGAGGCCACAAAAAATGCGGCAGATGAGGCGTATGGCATGTCAGGGCTGAAGCCATCGGACATTCAGTTCTCTGAGGTTCATGACTGTTTCTCAATCGCAGAGCTTATTCATATAGAAGATCTCGGTTTCTTTAAACCGGGCGAAGGCTACAAGGCTGTGGCAGAAGGGCTCACAAAAAGAGACGGCCCTATGCCGATTAACACCTCAGGTGGCCTGAAGTGTAAAGGACACCCAGTCGGTGCCACAGGCATAGGTCAACTGTTTGAGGTCTGGAAACAGCTGCGAGGTGAAGCAGGGGAACGACAGGTGCCCAAGAAAGATCTGCGAATCGGAGCTGCGCACAACCTGGGAGGCACAGGTGGAACCTGCACCTTCACCATTCTTGAAAGGAGATAATGTCATGGAGGAAAGGCCTTTTAGTGATATATCGTATGAGCAGTATCTTAAGGAAGAAAAACTTATGGGATCGCGGTGCAAGAAGTGTGGCGCTCTTTTTGTTCCTCCCAGATCGATATGTATAAAATGCTATAGCTCAGAGATGGAGTGGGTTGAGATGAAGGGTGATGGCCGGCTCCATGCGTTCACGTGCATAACGGTCGCACCGCCCTTTATGATTGAGCAAGGATATGATCGGAAACACCCCTATTGCGCAGGCGTGGTTGACCTGGAAGAGGGAGTAAAGGTTGATGCACGCATAGAAGGCGTAGATGCAACCAAACCTGAAGAGATAACAATTGGGATGCCTTTGAAGGTTACGTTTTTGCATTGGGGTGAGGGGGAAAACCAGGAAACATTCCTGGCATTTCAGCCCGTGTAACTATTATACAGCGAGAATTACTTTTTTATTCGGTTGAGACAGTATCCCATACTTTCTGTAAGTCGTATTATGCGATTACAGAAGGGTAAATTCCCCCACAGTGTGGCTGAATCTTTCCCCGAGGATTAAAGGATACTTTTCACACAAGAGAAGAGAGTGTTACCTGATTTATTTCAGTATTCACACACAATACTTAAAAACTTTGGCTTAAGGTTATTCAAGGAGTATAGCAGAATACTGGATTATTTGAAGCACAGGAGATATCATACAATATGGCAACCAGGACAAAGGTCCTCTCTTGTTTCCCCATTCTTGGGCTTGTAGAATTCGGTTTCTTTAGAAGAATGACTTCTCAGGCCTCTTTCCTATCTGCGTAACGATCAAAGCGACTTGAGAGAATAAAAAACGTTGGTGCCCAAAGACCAACAAAAATCCCGAATCGTTCAGCATGTGCCAGAGCTTCCGAAGACAAATCTCCCCTGGTAATATACCACATGAATATTGAACCAAGAATCGAGATAAAACCCAAAATAAAGCATAGATTCGATATCAACTGTAACTGTATCTGTGACAGTTTCAACATAACGTTTCTCATAATGTGCCCCCCTTTTTTATAAAATTCTTATACGTTTTAACCTGCTTCTTCTTCAAGGCCATGCTAAGCCATGCTATATTGCAAGCCTCATAGCGTTTAAATGAATCAATAAGACTGATCTCTTCCGATGCTACGGGGTAAGGTTTGTTTTTTCCGTTTTCTGCTTGTTTCAGTCCAGTGCCATGATATTTCAAATCATGAGACCATGATGTAGAGATTCACCAGATTTGGGACTTGAGGTGTATAGTCTTGTTCACATGATACCTGCCAGATTCATGTAATAAATTCTATCTTATTTTATTTCGGCATTCAAACACAATCCTTAAAAGTTTCGGCTCAAATATTTTCCACAACATTTCTGTATGGTAAGTTATATAGTAAATAGGAGCGTTTGCACTTTACTTTTACTCTTAACATGGTAAAATTTAATATGTCATGTCTGCTTGGAATCGAGTTTGAAGGCGCTATTTACCATTAATACTATTTATATAACAAAATAGGTTAACTATCATGAAAAATAACACTGAAATTTCAGAGGCTATGACTATTAAACTGGATACCGAGCTTCCAGAAATGCCAGAATTTGTGGCCGGCATAAGAAGGGCTCCCGATAGGGGATTCAGGCTCGAGCAGAAACAAACCGAAATTGCCTTAAAAAATGCGCTTCGGTATATTCCAGAAGAATTACATGAAAAATTGGCACCTGAGTTTTTAAGCGAGCTTCTTACTCAAGGAAGAATCTATGGATACCGTTACCGGCCTGAAGGGCAGATTAAAGCAAGGCCTATAGATGAGTACAGGGGAAACTGTATTGCAGGAAAGGCCTTTCAAGTACAGATAGACAATAACCTTGATTTTGATGTTGCCCTGTATCCTTATGAACTTGTCACATATGGAGAAACGGGAAGCGTGTGCCAAAACTGGATGCAGTACAGATTGTTAAAAAAATATCTTGAAATTTTGACAGAGGATCAAACACTGGTTGTGGAGTCGGGCCATCCTCTTGGTCTTTTTGAATCAAAATCGGATAGCCCAAGAGTAATTATAACCAATGCGTTAATGGTTGGAATGTTTGATAATGAAAATGATTGGGAAATTGCAGAGGAGATGGGCGTTGCTAATTATGGGCAGATGACTGCCGGTGGATGGATGTATATTGGTCCCCAGGGTATTGTACATGGAACATATAATACAATACTAAATGCAGGAAGGCTAAAATTAGGAGTAGGTCAGAAAGAAGACTTAAAAGGTCATTTGTTTATATCGTCCGGTCTCGGCGGTATGAGTGGCGCTCAAGGAAAGGCAGTTGAAATAGCTGGTGGTGTTGGGGTTTTTGCCGAGGTTGATATATCGAGGGTGAAAACAAGGTACGAACAGGGATGGGTACGTGAGGTATTGTTTGATTTAAAAGAAGTCTTTGATATGGCCAACGAATATTTAAAAAAGAAAGTGTCTCTGTCAATTGCATATGTTGGCAATATTGTTGATTTATTAGAATATGTTGAAAGGAATAATATAAAGGTAGAATTGCTTTCTGACCAGACGTCATGTCATGCACCGTATAATGGAGGATATTGTCCTCAGGGTATTAGTTTTGAGAAAAGGACCCAATTACTTAAAACAGACAGAGTTACATTCAAACAGCTCGTTGACAAGAGTTTCAGGCGCCATTTTGAATTGATAAAAACCTTGGTGGATAAAGGGGCATATTTCTTTGATTATGGTAATTCTTTTATGAAGGCGGTTTATGATGCAGGTGTTAGGGGGATATCTAAAAACGGGATAGATGAAAAGGATGGGTTTATTTTCCCGTCATATGTTGAAGATATAATGGGGCCACAAATTTTTGACTTTGGCTATGGTCCATTTAGATGGGTTTGTTTAAGTGGAGATCATGGAGATTTAATAAAAACGGACAGGGCTGCGATGGAATGCATCGATCCAGATAGAAGGTCTCAGGACAGAGATAACTATGTATGGATTAGAGATGCAGAAAAGAATAAACTGGTTGTTGGAACACAGGCGAGAATATTGTACCAAGATGCAGTAGGGAGAGTAACTATTGCCCTTAGGTTTAATGAAATGGTTCGAAATGGAGAGGTTGGCCCCATTCTGCTTGGGAGAGATCATCATGATACCGGCGGGACAGACTCACCGTTTAGAGAGACTGCCAATATATACGATGGAAGCAATGTAATGGCAGATATGGCAACTCAATGTTTTGCTGGCAATGCTGCCAGAGGCATGACCCTTGTTGCATTACATAATGGTGGTGGTGTTGGCGTTGGTAAGGCCATAAATGGTGGATTTGGATTGGTTCTTGACGGTCGAGAAGAAGTTGATGCCATCATAAAATCGGCTATGCGGTGGGATGTTATTGGGGGTGTTGCACGGCGCGCATGGGCCAGAAATGAGAATTCCATTGCAACCTGTATTGAGCATAACAAGGTAAATAAAGGCATAGATCATATCACTCTTCCGTATATACCCAAAGAGGATTTAGTGAAAAACCTCGTTTCAGATGCCTTTAAAAAGAGCGGTTAATTGCAATGGCATTGGCAAAAATTTAGTAACATTTTAGCTCTTTGAAATTACCTGGTGAATGAGCATGGGGATGTCTTTTTTTACATCATGCCCGCCTGCGAAGCTGCGGGCAGGCCCTCAAGGTTATGGATTTCATAAGGAGCACGTGTATGTCTTTTTTTATCTATGCCCTAAAACACGGGGCCTCACAGGATCCCGATAATCGGGATGTAGAGCAACTCGGTCTTATCCCGATTTATCGGGAATGTGCTCCGCCTGGCACATCCCGATTATCGGGATCACGCCTGTGCATTTATTATAGGGCATGAGTAAAAAAAGACATACACGTGCTCCTTGACTGGCAGGAGTAAAAAAAGACATCCCTATGCTCATGCGTCTCATCAAGGATAACTATGTGGCCTTTAATAAAGGCCAGGGGGAGTTTTTAAAGAGCTGAAATGTTACGAAAATTGGTTTTTAAGTGAGGATTGTTGTTGATTGATAAAAGGATCAGGACATTATGACTAAACAATTGATAGAATGTGTTCCAAATTTCAGCGAAGGTCGCAGAAACGAGATCATTGAAGCCATTGTGGAACCGTTCCGAAAGAGAAAGGGATGTGCCCTTTTTGACTACCGGGCGGACAAAGATCACAACCGGCTTGTGGTGAGCCTTGGGGGTGAACCGGATTCTATTCAGGAAGCGCTTTTGGAAGCGGCTAAGGTTGCTATTTCCAATATTAATTTGGCACAGCATCAGGGCAGTCATCCCAGGATAGGGGCTGTGGATGTTATTCCTTTTGTGCCACTTCAGAACATAACCATGAAGGAGTGCGTGGACCTGGCTCATCGGTTTGGGCAGAGGTATTATAAAGAAACAGGGGTTCCCGTTTATTTTTATGAAGAGGCAGCGCTGAGATCTGAACGAAAGCACCTCGAGGTTATTCGAAAGGGGCAGTACGAAGCCCTGAAGAGAGAAGTAATAAATCCGGAGAGGCATCCAGACGTGGGAGAACCCACACTACATCCTTCTGCTGGCGCCACGGTCATCGGCGCGAGAAAGTTTCTCATTGCCTTCAATGTGAACCTTGGAACAGATGACGTGAGAATCGCCAGAGAAATCGCTAAGGTAGTTCGCTCTTCAAGCGGGGGATTATGTCATGTAAAATGTATCGGTCTTCCTCTTAAGGAGCGTGGATTAGTGCAAGTGAGTACAAATATAGTTGATTACGAAAAGAATGCACTTTACCGCGTATTGGAACTCATACGCATGGAGGCCAAAAGATGGAACGTTCCTATAAAGGAAACTGAAATCTACGGGATGATTCCTGCTGCAGCTATTGCGGATAGCATGTCCTACTATATGCAGACTTCAGGATTTGATCCCAGCCAGGTGATAGAGCTCCGCCTGCTTCAGATGTTAGGGGATACCAACACATGATCCGGAAGCTATTTACTAATGCACGTATAGTAACGCCATATGATTCTGGTGTTCCTATGGCAGGGAAGGGGCAGGGGGAGGTGCGCCATTTTGGGAAAGGAGCCCTCCTGTGCAAGGATGGTATGATAGAAGCAGTAGGGAATGAAGATGAGATAAAGGCATCTCTCGTGCCTCGTGACGTGGATTTAGAGGTAGATTGTGGCGGATTGTGTCTCATTCCCGGATTTGTAGATCCCCATACCCACATGTGCTTTGCGAAAAGAAGGGAGGAGGAGTTCACCCTTCGCCTCGAAGGGAAAGAGTACCTTGATATACTACGCCAGGGAGGAGGAATTCTTTCTTCAGTCAGGGAAGTGAGGGCTGCCTCTGAGGAAGAACTATTTTCTGCGACCCTGCAACATGCCCTGTCCGCGCTTCAGTTAGGAACCACCACTCTTGAGATTAAGAGTGGGTACGGGCTTGACACAGAAACAGAAATAACAATGCTTCGTGTTATTGACCGGATTGGCAGGGAAACGTCTTTGGACGTGGTTCCTACTTTCCTTGGGGCACATGCAGTGCCGGAAGAGTATGCCCAATCACCTGATAAGTATACTGATCTTGTTATTCGAGAAATGATTCCCGCGGTTTCCAAGCAGGGCATTGCTCGTTTTTGCGATGTTTTTTGCGAAAAGAACGTCTTTTCTATTGATCAAAGTCGTCGAATCTTACAGGCCGCCCGGAAAGCTGGCTTAGGGCTTAAGATTCATGCCGATGAAGTGCACGATCTTGGAGGAGCAGGCCTTGCAGCGGAGCTTAATGCTACGTCCGCCGAGCACCTTCTGGCAGCCACTGATGAAAACCTTTATGCTATGGCCCAACAGGGCGTTATCGGGGTGCTTCTTCCAGGGACTGCATATAGCTTGCGAAAAGGATACGCACCTGCCCGGAAAATGGTGGACCTGGGTGTTCCACTGGCACTTGCCACCGATTGTAACCCCGGATCAAGCTATACGGAATCCATACCTTTCATCTTCGGTCTGGCTGTCCTCAACATGAATCTTTCAATATCAGAATCTTTGGTGGCGGCAACATTGAATGCGGCCTATTCTGTGAGAATGGAGAAAAAGGTGGGCAGTCTTGATATAGGAAAATTCGCCGATTTTCTTATACTGGATGGAGAGAGCCCTGCTATCCTGGCATATCACGCAGGTGTCTCTCCGGTTGCGGAAGTCTACAAGAGGGGAGAGCTTGTAGGAAGGAAACTGGAAACTCTGGCTCAGACCCGCCTGCCAGATGGCGGGCAGGCCTGGCATGCAAGAATTAGTTATAAAAGCTAAGCTCCAGTGTTAATACCCAAGCAGGCTTATGTCCCTGCTATGTCGCGCCAGGGCAGGCTTGAAATTTGAAACCAGAAACCCATGCATTGTTATTTGTGTGAGCAGATACAGGTAATTCAAATTAAATCGACCGCAGAAAGTGAGGAATGATTTTTTATGAAAGAGATTCTTCTCGGTATGGACGGAATGAGCTTGGAGGATCTGGTAGCTATTGCACGAGAGGGATACAAGGTTCGATTGACAAAGGAATCAGAAGACCGGATCATAAATGCCAGGAAAATGATTGAAAAGTGGGTCAAGGAAGAGAGAGCTATTTATGGTGTCACCACTGGGTTCGGGGCTCTGAGCGATGTGACCATCTCAAAGGAGGACACTCGACGTCTTCAGGAAAACATTCTTATGAGCCATGCAGCGGGAGTAGGAAACATTCTGGATAACGAAACTGTTCGCGCGGTCATGGCACTCCGCATCAAGGATCTGGCACGGGGACATTCGGGCATTTGCCTGGAAACGGTCAGCCACCTTATAGATCTTCTCAACCGGGGTGTTTGGCCTGTTGTTCCGGAGAAGGGATCAGTTGGGGCGAGTGGTGATCTTGCACCTTTGGCGCACCTTTGCTTGGTGCTTATAGGCAAAGGGGAGGCCTTCTACGAAGGTCAACGGATATCCGGGATTGAAGGTTTAAAGAAATGTGGCCTCAAGCCTCTCCAGTTGAAGGCAGGAGAGGGGCTTGCACTGGTGAACGGTACACAGGTAATGACCGCCATAGGCGGTCTTTCTGTCTATGATGCTATAAATCTTTCCAAAATGACAGATATCGCAGCTGCTATGAGCCTTGAAGTGCTCATGGGAAGCAAAACGGAATTCGATCAAAGGATTCACCAGGTGCGACCACACCCGGGGCAGGCCGCGGCCGCTGACAACATGGACAGGATTACAAGAGACAGTGAAATCATCACCTCCCACAAGGACTGTTCCCGCATTCAGGATGCCTACACCCTGAGGTGCTCCCCTCAAGTACACGGTGCAAGCAAGGATGCCATCACGTACGCCAGGAAAGTGGTGGAGACGGAGATGAACTCTTCTACAAATAATCCCCTTATTTTTTCGGAATCGCAGGAATTCCTGCTCGGAGGAAATTTTCATGGACAACCAGTAGCCCTTGCCCTGGATTTTCTCTGCATGGCTATCTCTGAATTTGCGAACATTTCAGAGCGACGTATTGAAAGGCTGGTGAACCCTCAACTAAGCGGACTTCCGGCATTTCTTGTAAGCGATGGAGGACTTAATTCAGGATTTATGCTCGCCCAGTATACGGCCGCATCCCTGGTTTCGGAAAATAAAGTTCTTTCCCATCCCGCGTGTGTGGATTCCATCCCCACTTCAGCTAACAAGGAAGATCATGTATCCATGGGCACCATTTCTGCACGAAAATTGAGAGAGATAGTAAGAAATACAGAACATGTCATTGCTATCGAGCTTTTATGTGGTGCCCAGGCAATGGATCTTTTTACCAACATGAAACCAGGGGAAGGGACCCTGATAGCATACAAGATTATCCGCGATGAAGTTCCCCATCTCGAAAAAGACCGCATTATCTCAAAGGACATAGAAACAATGGTGCATTTAATGCGAAGTGAAAAAATCATAGAAGAGATTGAAAGAGTGGTCGGAAAGCTTCACTAGAGCGACCCTTAGCGTATTATCCCTCTCAAGATAACCTTCGGCCTCATGATTTAGCCAGTCTATAAAGGCACTGTGCAATTTCCAACTCTCATAAATATTTTAGATGGCGTTTTTTGTGGAATATGTTGCCAGAGACAGCCATTCTTTAAATACCTTGACCACTATACAATTATAGTTTGAATTAACCTTGACTTTTATACATTATTCTTTTATATTATCCCTGACTTTATGAGATATTAAACAATGTTTTCACGATCCATCTTGTTAAAATTCAATCAATGGGCCGGTCAAAGCAATCGCAAGCCCCTAGTCCTGCGTGGTGCCAGGCAGGTTGGGAAAACCACTGCCGTGGATCTTTGGGCGGATCAATTTGATCAGTATCTCTATTTGAATCTGGAGCTTCCGGAGGATAGAGCCCTATTCGAGCGGAAGTTAGGATTTGAAGAGCGCGTGGAATCTATCTTATTCTATAAAAACGCTATTCGAGATAGGGGGAAGACTCTCCTCTTTATTGACGAGATACAAAACGCACCGCAAGCTGTAACAGAGTTGAGATATTTTTATGAAAAAGCGGGAAATATTTTTGTCATTGCGGCAGGTTCCCTGCTGGAATCTTTGATAGATCGGCATATAAGTTTCCCTGTCGGGAGGGTCGAATATCAGGTTATGCGTCCGCTATCGTTTCGTGAATTTTTAGAAGCCAGTGATGAAACTCAGGCAATACGAATCTTCGATCAAATACCGATGCCAAATTATGCCCACGAAAGGCTGCTGAAATTATTCCACCGATTTGCGTTCATTGGGGGGATGCCAGAAATCGTTAAGGTCTACCTTGATACCAAAGATCTGAACCGACTAAAGCCTGTTTATGAAAGCCTTATCGTTTCCTATCTTGATGATGTCGAGAAATATGCGTCCAATAAAACCCAGTCTGCTGTGCTTCGGCATATTATCCGAAACGCTTTCTTCAAAGCTGGCTCCCGCATTACCTTTCAAGGTTTTGGTAGATCCAATTATCGCTCGCGGGAGATGGGTGAAGCGTTTGCTGTTCTTGAGAAAGCTATGCTTTTACATCTTATATATCCCACTACGCATACCAAACCACCTTTATTGGCTGACCGAAAAAGATCGCCCAAACTACAGCTTCTGGACACTGGCTTGGTAAATTATTTTGCAGGATTACAGAAGGATCTGTTTCAATCCGCTGATCTCAACAATGTATATAAGGGCAAGATCGCCGAACATATCGTGGGCCAGGAATTGCTGGCAGTGAATACGTCGGTTCTGCATGGGCTCCATTTTTGGGTTAGGGAGAAAAAGCAGTCCAATGCAGAGGTGGATTTTATAGTGCCCTTCGGTGATTATTTCATACCCATCGAAGTCAAGTCCGGCGCCGCAGGACGCTTGCGTTCTCTGCACCAGTTTATCGACCAAGCCCCTCACCCATATGCTGTGCGGTTTTATTCAGAGGAGGTATGTATCGATACTGTCAAAACCATCGGCGGAAAGCCTTTCTTCCTGCTAAATCTGCCGTACTATCTTGTCAACAGGCTCGATGATTATTTGGATTGGTTTTTAAATGAGGTGAAAAAGAAATCACTTCACTGACTTAAATTACTTAGTTCTTGACCGAAAACCTCGGAATAATGATTTTATATTTCACTAAGGTAATTTCAACAGGTTAAAATTACTTAATGTTTTCAATCTAAAATCCGCAATCCCTGGCCCAGACCTGGCTTGAATGGCCACATTTCTATAGTTGGCTCTTATGAAACATCACCCCGAAATAGGTGTCTTCATATCAAGTCGCACCCCTGGCCCAGACCCGCCCGCCTCGCCTGAGGCGAAGCCGATGGCGGGCAGGCCTGGCATGCAATGCTTAGGCTGTATTGCCAGGACTTATAAATAATATAGAAATTGCAATATTTGCCAAGGAAATCGCGCCAGGGCACGCAGGGCAATCCGAAATCCAAAATCGTGCCTGAATGGACTTTTCGTTCAGGCACTACTCAGGTTGCCATCTTGAATAAGGCCTTGGCGGCGTAAGATGGATTTACAATCAAATTGGAAATGACAAAGATTGGCGAAATTTCCAGCTCTCATATAATCTTTTGGATGTCATTATATGCGGAATAAGATATAATGCTTTTCCGAATATTACACTCATTATTGGACAACACATTTTACTTATTTGATAATTGCAATCTGAAATTTATGGTGCATTAATATAAAGTTGCATAGGCAGTGTAGTCTTTAATGATGGGCATCCAGAAAGATAACTCACCTCTGCCTTAAAAAAACTTGACTTGTATATTCTTGTCATATACATTTGTGTTTAATGGAAAACGAATTTGAACATTTTTTAGGTTTCCAGTGGGACCAAGGGAATATTGATAAAAACCTCATCAAACATGAGGTCGAAAACTGGGAGTGTGAGCAGGTATTTTTTAACAAACCGCTTCTTGTTATCGACGATCCAAAACATTCTATATCTGAAAAACGGTGGGCTGCATTTGGCAAAACGGATGCAGATCGTTTTCTCATCGTGGTATTCACGAAGAGAGGCGACCTGATTAGAGTAGTTTCCGGCAGGGATATGAATAAGAGAGAAAGGGAGTTTTATAATGAAAAAGGTTAAAAAAACTATTCCTAAATTTAAAAACGAAGACGAAGAAAGAGAATTCTGGGCTACTCATTCTCCGCTTGATTATTTTGATACAAAAGATTTCAAAAGGGCTTCTTTTCCCAAATTAAAGCCATCGTTAAAATCAATCTCAATTCGCCTCCCGGAGGGGATGCTGGCTGAACTAAAAACTCTCGCAAACAAGAAAGATGTGCCTTACCAGAGCCTGGCAAAAATCTATCTTGCCAGACAAATTTCCTTAGAGCGTGGATCTTTCCGCACTGCTCCTTGAAGAGAGAGGGTCGCATATTAAATATTAGTTTTTTAAACTACTTTTCCTAACGTATTTTTTTCTTACAATTTTTAGCTACAAATTCTTAACGATGGGGGAAAGTGAAACTCTTTCTCGAATAACCTTCCCTCCTCCTCTTTTAAAATCATTATGTGCTTTTTTCTTTGGAATAAGATATAATGCCTTTCCAGATATTCCACTCACTATTGGACAACACATTTTACTTATTGGCTAATTGCAACATGAAATTATTGTTGCAGTAATATAATACTGCATATAGGCAGTATAATCTGGCGTGCCAGAAGAATCATGAGGAAAGGAATCACTTTTCAAACCTTGTCGTTTTCATCTTTATCAGCTATATTGGTAATTGGAGTAATTGCCATGACCATTATTCCAAGATTTGCCAAATAAACGAAGGATAAAACAAAAAAAGAAGAAGGAGGTTAGAGTATGCATGCAATTGACCTTCCAGAGATTTCGCAGTTGAGTACTCCGGAGAAGATTCTTCTTATTGAGGATTTGTGGGACAGTATCGCATCTGATGACTCTCATATCCCTGTACCTGAAAGCCACAAAGCAGAGCTGGACAGAAGACTTGAGCGACATATCAATTCCCCCGGTGAACTTCTCTCACTCGAAGAACTCCAGGTGCGGATTGAGACGAGAAAATGACCCATGTTTTGTCATTTCGACCAGAAGTTGAAGAGGATGCTGTAGGCGGCTATGGATGGTATGAGGAAAAAGCGACAGGATTAGGTGATGAATTTCTTAGAGTTTTTTTCGCCTGTGCACAAAAGATACCACGGAATCCGTTTTTATACCGCAAAATTTACAAGGATTTCAGACGCACACTTCTAAGACGATTCCCGTACGCAATCTACTTCAGGATCGAAGATGATAAGGTAGTTGTGTTCGGCTTATTTCATTGCGCAAGAAATCCTGTAATTATTCAAAATATACTTCGAGACCGTCAGCAAACCAGCCCCTAATGAAAGGGGGCTTAAATAATGCAATAATTCATCCAGGATTAATAAAGGCGTTTAAAGATATCTTTCTTTAATCGCCTTTTTCCTTTTTAAAGGTCGGTTGGTTCTGCCATAGGCAGACAGGCGGGGGTCTTGGGTTTCTGGCTGTCTGATAATCACTCAATGTTATTAAGTATGGTGCCTCCCGGAACCTCGTAGATCTTTTGGGTGGCATTTCCTTCAGAATAAGATATAATCCTTTTCCGAATATTACACTCATTATTGGACAACGCATTTTACTTATTGGATAATCACAATATGGTAATTGTGCTACAGTAATATAAACCTGCATAGGCAGTATAATCTGAGGCAATAAATATAGATAAGTATTATTGTTGACATGTGTGCGAGTTTGTATATAAATAGAAACGCTCTTTAGCGTAATAAGCTTGATCAAATTAGCTTTGTCCGGCGTTCCGCAGGACTTGCACGAATTGATGGCATTTATTGGCACGGAAGCCCGCTTTGGCTCACCGGCCTCCTGCCGATAAGCCAAAGCGGGCTTCCGTGCCGCGCTCAAAGTAAAGAGCATTATCTTGAAAACAAAGAATATTTATGCAGAATGGATATCCTCAATTGATTTGACGAAAACTAGAATTGTCAAATTTCCCTCCTTCATATTCCTTTGTGGCGGCCCTATTTCTAAAGATCAGAAAAATTTTTTATCCTGTCGCGACCTTTTTTATTCCTACATAAATAAAAATAAATCTTCCTTTCGCGAAAACATCATTCGGGCTGAAGAGGTGTTCGAATATTTTGAACATTCTGAATATAAAGATCTGCTACGTTTTGAGAGAGACTTAGCAGAACTTTCCTCTTTAACAGTTCTTTTCTCTGAAAGCCCTGGCTCAATTGCAGAACTTGGCTCCTTTGCCGTTCTCAACACTATCCAAGAAAGACTTCTAGTTATTATGCATCAAGATGATGCATATCAAAAATCTTTTATATGGCGAGGGCCTGTTCTATTTCTTAAAAACCTCGCTAAGACAAATAGAAAAGAAGATCCGATAACAATCTATAACTGGCAGAAAAAGAAAGGTGATAAAAATTATTTTAACATGGATGATTTTTCTGATGCTGAAGATTTGGCAGAAACTATTGAGTCAATAGTTAACAAGCGGCCAAAGACCGTTAGTTTTAACAAAAACCAATTAGGACATATAATGCTTCTTATAATCAGTTTGTTGAAAATTGTTCAGCTAGCAACTCTAGAGGAAATTGTTTTTTTATTAAAAAATTTTGGAATTAACCAAGAACAAAAAACAGTTAAACAACATTTAAGTTTGCTTAAATCTCTCGGACTCATTGCCTTGCAACCCTATCGAAATTACGAATTTTACCTTGCTGCTCCACAAAACGATTGGCTTTTGTGGGCTTATGATGTGAAAACGGCAAAAATTCGCGATCCAGACCGCTGGACAACTCAATTTATTGATTTTTATGATCGCAACCAAAAAGAAAAGATCAGAGCACTTCGTTCTTACCTGAAAACTACTGGTCAAATTGGAGATTAGATATGGCAATCTCATTATTGGGCAAAATGTCTGCCGATCTACTTTTACCAAAAGAGAGGTTGGACTATCTAATCCGAAGTGCACCTTACCGATATAAGGTGTATCAAATCCCAAAGAGATCAGGGACAGGCTTGAGAACAATTGCTCAGCCAGCAAAGGAGGTCAAAAAGCTGCAATATTGGGTAATTAATAATATTTATCCAAACTTGCCTATTCATCCCTGTGCAACGGCTTATGTTTCAGGGAAAAATATTTTAATTAATTCAGAAAAACATGCTGATAAACCATATTTATTAAAACTCGATTTCAAGGATTTTTTTCCATCTATTAAAGGAGATGACTTCATACAATATTCTCAAAACAACGCCAACCTTCCCTTGATAGAAACTGATTTACAGAGGCTTGTCAGATTATTATTCTGGCTTCCAAAGAGGAATAATGATTTTCAGCTCTCTATTGGCGCACCATCTTCTCCATTTCTATCAAATGCAATATTGTATAGCTTCGATAGCGAAATTTCTGGATATTGTTCTGAAAATAGTATTGCCTATACTAGATATGCAGATGACATGTCATTTTCAATGCACAACAAAAAAATGAGGGGCGAAGTACTTCAAAAAGTTCAGAGTGTATTAGCTACTCAACCTTTTCCATCACTACAGCTAAATAATAAAAAAACAGTATTCGGTTCAAAAGCTCACCGCCGTATGGTGACAGGTTTAATTCTATCAAATGACGGGACGGTTTCTCTTGGCCGAGCAAGAAAGCGGCGAATTCGAGCACAAATTCACCATCTAATCCAAGATAAATTAAATGACAAAGAAAAGAGTAAATTACGTGGTATGCTTGCTTTTGTCCATGACATTGAGCCAGATTTTATTGAGCGTATGGTAAAGAAATATGGTCAGGAAGTCATCAGGAATCTCTAGAAAAATTATTGCCGAACCCGGCGTTGCACTTGACAAGCTGCCCTGCGATCACCTTGCAAGTGAACTTTCTGTTATTGCTATTTATGGAAATTTGCTATGCCGATCTTCAAGCTGAAAAGAAGAGGGAACGATATATCTGACGCTGAATTAGTTGAGGCGTCGAAGACCAACTTAGATTTAGAGAAATATTTAGAAAGCTGGCTTGAGCAAAGCCCATGGGCAATCGCGCAGGAACCTATCCTGTTGATTGGAAGACAGGCTTCAGCGTATCTTGATGACACCACAGTTTTTCCAGACCTGCTCGGAATTGACAAAGACGGCAATATAGTCATTGTTGAGATGAAAAGGGGAAAGACCCCGCGTGAGGTGATTGCGCAACTCTTAGAGTACGCTGCGTGGGCCAGTGAACTTTCTGATGAATCTATTCAAGAGCTTGCTTCTGATTACTTTTCGACACACACTGACCTAAAATATAAGCAATTCAGTGAGGCTTTTCTTGAAACATTCGAAGTGGAAGAAGTCCCACCCTTAAATCAAAGAATAAGATTGTTTATTGCTGCGGAGGATATATCTCCGGCAATTTCTCGCGTATGCCGTTTTCTCAGGATGTCTCATGGTGTTGATGTGAATTGTATAGAGTTCTCGATCTACCAAACTGGATCCGGTGAAATCTTGGTTAGTTCTCAGGCAATTGTGGGACAGGAGGAAGTCACTCCGCCTAAAAAGGTAGTGACACAACGCTGGTCTGGCGAAAAGCCAGTCAAACAAATTGTCTGGGAAGCTGTGAAGGAACTTACACAAGGCAATGAGGACTATATATTTTCACCAAAAGATGTAACCCAAGTTGTTATAAAGAAATACCCGAGCTTTAATAAGACTACAGTTAGCTGCCAGATAATTTCCGATTGCTTAAATCACACATCGAGGCATCATTATCCTGGAGGCGAAGATCGCTACTGGTGGGTAGAAAAAGGTAAGTACAGGCTTTTTAATCCGGATAAAGATAAAGTGCCGAATGAAAGCATTACTTCTTAGTGCTATCTGAGGGCATCCCAAAGCTCTAATAAATGGATGAACTCTGCAAAACCTCTGTGCTCTTTTACCAGACGGTTAGAAAGCGATAAATTTACAAAGAAAGGTGGATTTTATAAAATGCAGAATCTACAAAAAACACTCATCGAAATTTTGAGGGAAGACCCAACCTATTTCAGTGAAGAGAAACTCCTGAAAAACAAACTTACTGAAGACGCCTTCAAATTAGAACCCAAACTCATCAAATATATTCTGTCTGATAACAGGCTGAAAATACATTTCTTTATTGATATTGATGGCGTGCTTGTTTTTGATAAAGACAAGTTCACCCAGTTTGTAAATGACAAACAGTTTCTGCCAGATTCCTACACCAGTTTCAAAAACACCATTGGATTGGTGGATGAAAACGGCGATTACTTTAAAGAGAAGAAAGATGTGGTTTTAGCCTGGCCTTACAAAGATTGTGTTCTGGAAGGTGGGCAGGACAAAGAAGAACAGAAACGGGACGAAATATTTTACAATGAAATTCTTGCTCCAGACGAAATTGACCGCCTGTTTGACCCCAAAGTATTGACCAATTTCAAACGCTATAATAGAAGCGGCGATCGCTCTAACCCCAAAGACATAAGCCGAAACGACAACCTCATTATCAAAGGCAATAATCTGTTAGCCCTTCATTCCCTGAAAAAACTATATCGGGGAAAAGTTAAACTTATTTACATCGATCCGCCTTACAACACAGGTAATGATGAGTTTAAGTATAATGATCGTTTTAATCACTCAACATGGCTGACATTTATGGAAAATAGACTTAGGGTTGCAAAAGAATTTTTATCAAATGATGGAATTATTTTTATTCAAATTGATGATAGAGAGCACCATTATCTGAAGGTTTTAACTGATGAAATATTTGGGCGAGAAAATAAAATTTCTACAGTTACAGTAAAAGTTAAAGACCCGGCAGGTGTAGGTCAGCAAAGCCCAATTTTTGATGTATGTGAGAACTTATTGGTTTACGCAAAAAACCTTGAAGGTTTCAAAAACTCATATCAAGAATATGTAGAATTGATCCCTACTACTGAAAAAGTTTCTAACTATAAAAACCATATAGTTGATTATGGCAAACCTGTTTTAGTAAATGAAATAGAGCGTGGTGGGGTAGGAAAAATTAAAATATACACTTGTGAAGGTTACAATGTCAAAAATACCAATGATATGTCCTTTGATGAATACGTAAAGAATATGAATAATATTGCAGCAGATTATAATCCAAGTGGTGGAATGATTTTAGCAATAAGGGATAAAATACCAAGGTCTGGTTTATCCTATATTGAATATACACCGATCAAAGGTAGAAATGCGGGTAAAATCTCAAAAGTTTATTTCCTAAACCAAAGAATACTTTCATTCTTATCAACAATTTTGGTTAAAAGAGATAATAGAATTTTCAAGAGATCAAAATTTACAAATCTTTGGGTGGTGCCAAATGCAAGCTTACATTTAGAAGGTGGGGTAGAATTACGAGCCGGTAAGAAACCGGAATTATTAATTAAAAAAACAATTGAATTTGGAACTTCTGAAGGTGATTTAGTTTTTGATTATCACTTAGGCAGTGGCACCACAGCTGCTGTAGCGCATAAAATGGGACGGCGTTATATAGGCATTGAACAGTTGGATTATGGAGAAAATGATTCGGTTGTTCGCTTGAATAATGTAATCAACGGTGATCAAACCGGCATTTCAAAATCTGTCGGTTGGGAAGGTGGTGGTTCATTTGTCTATGCTGAACTGAAAAAATGGAACCTTAACTATATTGATGAAATTGAAACTGCCAAAACCACCAAAGACCTGTTGGCTATTTATGAGAAAATGAAAGCTGAAGCCTTTTTTCGCTATGATGTGGATTTATCAAAATTTGATGAACAGGAATTTGAGAAATTGGAATTGGGTCAGCAGAAGGAAGTATTGATGAAATGCCTTGATAAAAATCATCTCTATGTGAATCTATCCGAAATGGACGACGCCACGTATGAGATTTCCGATGAAGATAAAGAAATGAACCGCAAGTTTTATGGTCTTTAAAAAATGCCGGAACAAACTCTGTTACAACAATTTGACACACTTGAAGATTTAGAGATATTTCAATACGAACCGAAAACGTTTATGGTTGAAAATCTCAACCCTAATCTTGTTCTTCGTCCCTATCAGGAAAAAGCGATTTCGCGTTTTGAGTATTATTTAGATGGTTATCTTAAAAGGCAAAACCCCATCCACCTTCTTTTTCATATGGCAACGGGTAGCGGGAAAACGGTTTTGATGGCAACCAATATTCTCTATCTCTTCAAACAGGGATACCACAACTTCATTTTCTTTGTCAATTCTACAAACATTATTGAAAAGACTAAAGCCAATTTTTTAACGCAGGATTCTTCCAAATACTTGTTTAACCAGAAAATCATTTTTGATCATCAGGAAATTCAGATGAATGAAGTCCAGAATTTTGAAGCCGCCAATCCAGATGACATCAATATCCTGTTTACCACCATTCAGGGTTTACACTCGCGTTTGAATAATCCCAGTGAGAATGCCATCACCTTTGAAGAACTGGCGAATATAAAACTGGCGCTAATTTCTGATGAAGCCCATCACATTAACACCCTGACAAAGAGAAAAAGTGAAATGGGGAAAACAGAAGCGGAGCTGGAATACAGTTGGGAATACACTGTCGACCGAATTTTCCAATCGAGCCCTGAAAATATAATGCTGGAATATACCGCCACAGTTGAATTGCGCAACGAGAGAATTCGAGAAAAATACAAAGATAAAATTCTGGTGGAATATACATTGAAACAATTCCGATTGGACCGCTATTCTAAAGAGATTAAGGTCTTACAGTCGGATGTTTCCCCTTCCACCCGCATATTGCATGCCATTATATTGAGCCAGTATCGTCGGAAAGTTGCCACTGAGAAAGGAATGCACCTAAAACCGGTTGTGCTCATCAAATCCCGCACCATAGCCGAATCTGTGCAGGCAGAGCAGGTCTTTTACGAACAGGTGAAGAATTTGAAACTGTCCGATATCGCAGACGTTAGAAAACATTCCCGAAATACTCTACTGGCAAAGGCATTTAGCTTTTTTGATTCAGAAGTGATTACAGATGAAATTTTGGTCCGGGAACTCAAGGAAGATTTTCGACCCGAAAAGTGTATTGGCATTAATTCGGAAACTACATATACCCATGAAGATCAATTAACGCTGAATTCATTGGAAGATTATGATAACGAATTACGATTGATCTTTACGGTAAATATGCTCAATGAAGGCTGGGATGTTCTCAATCTGTTTGATATTGTCCGCATTGACGAGAGCAGAGGCACAAAATCCACCACCATTTCCGAGGCCCAGTTGATTGGCAGGGGCGCCAGATATTTTCCGTTTCAATTGGACGATACCCAGGAATTATACAAGCGGAAATATGACGAAGATGTTGATAAGGATGTCCGCTGTCTGGAAGAACTATATTACCACAGCATCAATAATTCTGAATATATCCGCAATCTTACTGATGAACTGGTGAAAAGCGGGATTATGGAAAAGGAATCTAACCAGCTCGAATTATTTTTCAAAGTGAAGCCAGCAATCAAAAGTACAAAATTCTGGAAAGAGGGATACATTTTTCACAATGAGCGTATAAAGTTTGACCGTAGCAGAATTAGGTCATTTTCTGACCTTGGGTTAGACAAAAAGATTTACCCTTATGATTTTGGCACAGGGACCGTGATCGAAACCGCCATTTTTATAGAAGAACAGTTAAGCGAAGAGGAAAAGAAAAGTTCACTGATTAGAATTGCCGATTTAGGCGTCACGGTTTGTCGTAAGGCATTAGATAAAATCCCTTTTTATCGGTTCGATAATCTTAAACTCTATTTCCCAAAACTATCGTCAATCCTTGAATTTCTGAGTTCAGCTTCTTATGCAAAAGATTTGAAGATTTATCTTAAAGGGTCAAAGGAAAGGGTGAGCAATCTTTCACCAAAAGAAAAACTGATTGTGTCACTCAAAGTGTTTACGTCAGTTTCTAATGATATTGTAATCAGAAGCCCAGGATACAAAGGCACAAAGGAATTCACGGGATACCCCGTTTACTCACTCGTAGAAGATAAAATGAGTCATATTGCAGTAAGAGAGGGCGGAGATCAGCAATATGGTGTTTCTATGAAAAGCACAACTAATGATGATTTGCGCCTGAACCTGTCTGAAAAAGATTGGTATGTTTATGATGATAACTTCGGCACTTCAGAAGAAAAACATCTGATTCGATTTATTAATGATGTAATGGATAAGATACGGCAGAAATTTGACGATGTTTATTTGTTGCGGAATGAAAGTGTTTTTAAGTTATTCCGTTTCGCTGATGGCGCGGCAATTGAGCCGGATTTTGTGTTGTTTATGACGGAAAAGAATACCAAAGAGAAAATGTCTCTCCAGATATTTATTGAACCTAAAGGTGAATATTTGATGAAAGAGGACAAATGGAAAGAAGACTTTTTACAAAAAGTGAAAGAAGACTTTTATATAAATCCGTCAACAATTTATGAAAGCGCTAAATTTCGATTAATTGGCCTTCCCTTCTTTAATAACAAAGATGAATATCTTTTGAAATACAAGGAATCATTTGAAGGTGCTCTTGGGATTGAAGGCAATGAATAAATTGAAGGAACTAAAGGGCTTTCTAACCCATCGCTTAACACGGTCAAAAGCTTGCGCTTTTCCAAGCCGGTTAGCTCTCTCTATTTTACCATCCAGCAGGTTTGTGGATCGTTGTACCGGGGATGGGATCAGGTAATTGAGATGCGGCCAAAACGCCTTTTCTGACTCGTTTAGTGAAATCTGAGTATTTCAAGAGCTCTCTTGATGGGTGTGTTTTCCCTGGAGTGATTAGCCCTATTTTCTTTTTATGCTGTTCCTTTACGAGCTTTAGTGATTCTGATAGATCGCTATCATTGGATACAATTACGGCACAATCATGAAGGTTAAGCCAAGCGTCATTTAATAGGTGCACTGCAAGATTAACATCAGATCCTTTTTCCTCGGTCTTGATAACCTTTACAAATTTGATATCTTTTCCGAAAAGGTTTTTATTTATTGGGTACGCCAGTGGCTTAAAAACATTGTGGCTTAGAAACTTGCCGTAATAAACTGAAATTTCTGGGATATACTTTTTAAGCGCTCTTATATACGTTTTTTGTCTTATGGGTTGGTCGGGGTCAATTTTCCCAGTAACCATCGCTGTGAAATATTTGATGGAAAGGATTTGATGTGATGAGTCGAGTAAATATTCGAATACTTTTTTAAAATTCAACCATTTATATGGCGTATCTTTTACAGCTCCATAATAAAAATTGAACCCGTCAATATAAATGTAAGTTCGCATACTTGTAAGCTATAAATAAGCAGAGGCCACCGAAGTGGCCCCGCGCCCTGGGTCGAAACCTCAGGGGAAGTTTATTGTTGAGTCAATTATTAATTACAATTTACCAATATGTCAAGAAAGAATAACCATGGCATGTGAATAGGGTCAGGCAATTTTAATAATGTATTGTACAAATACCATGTCTACACTCTTTCTAAAATAGAAGCCGGTTGAAAGTGTAATCGGCGTTTGGCACTTACATCGGAAAGCAATATTCAATTGGGCTGAATAAAAAAGAAAAAAGTAATAGACGGTGTTCTATCTGCCTCAAGTCGGGACCTAATCCCAATTCCATTAACAAGGAAATTGCCGACATACTGGCAGAGAGAAGGGAATGAGCAAGAAAACCTCCTATAAAAAGAGCTCAGTTCTCGGCGCTGGGCGGCCAGCCAAGGCCCAAGCAAAAGGTTTGCCCAATGAGGGTATGAAGGAACCAGTTTCACTTCCTTCGGGTCTTCTTGATGACCTGCGAGAGATTATTGAGAGTACAAGACGTCAGGTAGCCACCGCTGTCAATGTCGCCTTGGTTATGTTGAATTGGAATCTAGGGCAACGGATCTGGCGAGAAATAATGGAAGAAAAGCGGGCCGCTTACGGTGAACAGATTGTCGACGCAGTGAGTAGACAATTGGCGGCAGAATATGTGAATAGGATGATTGATGACTACTTTTGGATACATGGGCAAGATTCTTCATGTAGATCTTAGCTCAGAACAATTTGAGATAAAAGATCTTGATCTGGATGCTGCCCGGAACTATTTGGGTGGTCTTGGTTTGAATGCCTGGCTCATGGAGCAGACATATTTGTCCGGTACAGACCCGCTTTCTCCAGACAATCCTATCATTCTCGGGGCAGGTCCGCTGGTTGCCACCGGAACCCCGGGATCTTCCAAAATAGTTGCCACTACCCGCTTTCCTTTAAATGGAACAATCTCGGAATCAGTAGGCTCCATGCGTTTTGCCTTAAATCTCAAAGGAGCGGGATTCGATCACATAATAATAACCGGTCAGGCCAAAAAGCCCGTTGTACTGATACTTAACCATAACACCCGTTCTTTGATCGATGCCAGGGATTTATGGGGTCGTGATGTCACAGAAACCACAGATATGCTTAAAAAGTCTCATGGAGGGCCCAGAGCCAGTGTAATTGCTATAGGACCTGCCGGAGAAAACAGGGTAGTTTTTTCCCTGGCTCTGGTAGATAAAGCATCAACCCTGGGACGCTGTGGACTGGGTGCTGTTATGGGCTCAAAAAATCTCAAGGCGATAGTTGCTACAGGAGATAAGCGCCCAAAGATATATAATCCCAATGAATTAAAAACTCTCCTTGCCGGGATCCGTGAAAGGCTCAAGAGATTTACAAATTACCCCCGTGTTTTGGAGTTGGGCATCATGGAGAATTGGGACAACTACATTAAACAGTTCTCAGCGTGTAGAAATTTCAGCCACGTCTTTCCACACGATAAGGCTCATGAACTCTATGGTCTGGACGTATATCGCAGCTTTAAGATAAAACGGTTCGGCTGCCCATCCTGCTTTACACCTGACAAAGATGATCTGGAGGTGAAGGATGGAACCTTTCAGGGATTCAGGACCACAACTACGTCTTACTTTAATAGTTTTCTCCTGGGGCATCTCTTTGATCTGAATAACCTAATAGACAAAACAGTTAGTCTCCGCCTGACCGATAGATTGGATCGACAGGGATTAGACATGCTCACTTTTGGAAGCATGCTGGATTTTCTTGTCACGGAGTGCGAATTGGGGAACCTGGATCCAGCCCGTTTTGATCTACCATTAAAGCGGGATATAAATACATTAAACCTGTGGGCCGAGGCTATTGCAGAGAGGAGGGGTTCTGCCAATATATTATCTGAAGGCTGGCGGTCCATTCTGGAATATCTTGGTGAAGAATATGCAGCTCATGCCCCGATTATCAAGAACTGTGATGTCATCTGGGAACCCCGCCTTGTGGGCCTGGGAACTAATGAGTTTGAGCAAATTGTATCTCTGAAAGGCCCTCGCTCTGCAAGCGGGGGTTCTCCCACCTATCTTCCAGGGCAGACAGAGGAAAACTTGCCTCTCTTTTATCGGCATCTGGATCGGATGGGCGCCAGCAAAGAGGCCATCGATCGGATCATGGACTCTCCTCACGGATTCAATGTGGGTCGCATGACCCGCTATTCAGAGGACTGGTACACATTACTGAGCAGTCTGGGAATATGCAATCGGCATTTCAACAATCGATTTTACAGCTATGAACTCTGCAAGAGATTGTTTGAGGCTGTTACAGGTTTTAAGATTGATGACGAGCATCTGAGACAGTCTGCAGTGCGGATCTGGAATACAATTAAAAGATTAAACATCAAAGAAGGCTTTACCGTAACCGATGACAAAGCTCCAGAGATATGGTTTAAGCCAATGATAGGAGCTGACAATCAACCTCTGATCCTCCGTGACTATTTTGGCAAGACCGAGCTCGGCAAGAAAGATATATCTCGACTGGTTGAAGATTACTACGATGAGAGAGGGTGGAGAGTCAAGGGGTTAGTTCTTGAGTAACGTAGTTTGAGGGACCCAGTTTTATAATAAGATTTCCCTGTCCCATCCTCTTACCATTTTATCAGTTTTCGAAATCCTATTTTTTGCTTTACCTTTTTATATAATCACGTTTCGGACCCGCATAGAGCAGTTCCATAAACAAGAAAGCCACTCATCTACTTCCTTAATGCGCCCAAGATGCATAAATACGCCCAAGGCGCATAAATGCGCCAGAGGCGTATGAAGATTTTGAGCAGATACCTTAAAACCCTGCTTGAGGAAGTTAGGTGGTTATGGTACAAGACACCCAGAAATATGGCTAATTGGATGATATGCATATAGGTAGTACGAGACAGGGAGTAGATGATGAGTAAAGTTGATCATTTTTTAGAGCGTTTTTTTCACCCACAATCGGTTGCTATTGTTGGGGCAACCAACAATCCTTTTAAGATGAATTTTCGCCTGACTCAGAATCTGGTGGATCTTAATTTCCAGGGTAAAATTTATCCAGTTAATCCTCGTGAGAAAAAGATATCAGGGATAAAGGCATATGCGAGATTACAAGATATACCGGAAGGTATAGATCTCGTTGTTATCGCTGTTCCAGCGCCAAAGGCCCTGGATATTGTAAAGGACTGCGATAAAAAAGGAGTAAAACAGGTGGTTATAGTGACAGGCGGATTTTCAGAGGGAGGAAAGCAGGGGCTAAAACTTCATCAGGAAATTGCCAGATTTGTCAAAGGGAAGGATATAAGGAGCATTGGACCGAATACCTTAGGCCCCATCAATACATCCAATAATCTGGCGATTAGCTTTAATTCTATAAAAGAAATGAGGCAGGGGGGTATCTCTTTTGCCTTTCAGTCGGGTTTTTATGATCCTAAAATAAACTGGCTATTTTCCCATCTGGGTATAAACAAGCTAATTGATCTGGGAAACAAGATGGACGTAAATGAGGTAGATGTCCTGGAGTATTTTTTCCAGGATCCTGGCACAAAAGTTATAGCCATGCACATAGAAAGCCTGCACGGAAACGGAAGAGATTTTTTTAACCTGCTTAAAAAAGGTTCGGTAAAAAAGCCAGCTATAATCCTGAAATCTGGAAGAACCCCTGCCGGATCTCTGGCAGCAGCATCTCACACAGGCGCAATTGCAAGAGAAAATGATGTGATCTTTGATAGCATGATAAGGCAGACAGCGGCTATCAGGGCCGGGAATATTGAGGAGTTTTTTGACCTGGCAAAGGCATTTGAATGCCTTATTCTACCAAAAGGAAATAGACTATCCATCATTACACTATCAGGCGGAGAGGGAGTTATGGCTACAGATACCTGCGATATGAATGGCCTTACAATGGCCGAGCTGGGAGACCACACCTATCAGAGGCTGAAAAAAATTTTTCCCCCATGGGAAATTCCTTTAAACCCGATTGATGGGGGTGTCTGCCTGGAGTTCACACTCTCTGATATATTGAGAGTTTTTAATACGCTTATTGCCATACCGGAAGATGAGAATGTGGATTGTATCGTTATGCAGATGCCACCAGATTTCTTTAATTTGGCACCAAAAAATGAAAATCCCTCTGCGAAGGCATCTGATTCTTTAAAAGAACAATGCGCCCAAGCCCTCTTAAATATGAAAAGGGTTGGAAAGCCATTTGCTCTGTGGCGTACCTCAATGGATAGAAATGAAGATGAATTGGTTGAGAGACTTGAGTCCAATTACCTTCCGGTATTTCCATCCTCAGAAAGGGCAATAAAAGCCCTGTCATCGCTCTATAGATATAAGGCATTCTGTATGAGGGAAGCTGCTGAAGGTTTTTCTGAACCAAAAAGAGATAGAGATTTTAAGAAAAAGGAGGAATAGATCATGTCAAAAAAAGTAGGTATTGTCGGTGCGGGTGTTACCCCTTTTAAGGGAACATGGAGAGAAAAGACCTATTATGAGTTAGCGCAGATGGCAACAAGGGAGGCGGTGAAGGATGCAAACATCCCTATTCAGGATGTAGATGCGGCCTTTTATGCGATTTATAACGACATCTTTGAGCGAACGGCTATTCCTGAGCATGCCATACACGGCCTTTTGGGTATGCAAAACAAGTTTGGCATACGCATTACCAATGGAGGGGCAACCGGTGCCTACACTATGTCAGCGGCCCATGCATACCTTGCAGCTGGAAGGTTTAAGACCGCCCTGGTATTGGGAGTAGAAAAAGCGACTGATTGCTTTGATTTTTCATCTATGTCTGCCACACCGGAGGTGATAAAGGCAATAGGCTGGTCTGGGGATAGTTTTTTTGAACAGCCTATCGGATGGACTGCCTCTGACAGCTATGCCGAGGTGGTCCTGGCCTATTTAGATGAGCATCCTGGGGATCTGAAAGCGGAAATAACAGCCCAGATCTCAGCCCAATTAAGCCAGCAGGTTAGAAGCAATAACTATGCCCAGAGGCAGTTTGACCAGGTAACGCCTGAGGAGGTTATGAACTCACGCCTCGTGGTTTATCCATTCAAGGAGCTTGAAATCTGCGTGTATAGTGAAGGGGCAGCGGCCCTTATTATGGCTGAGGAAGAGACGGCAAAGGCGATATCCAGAAATAGTGGTAACCCTGTTGTCTGGATAACCGGTGTAGGAGAGGCTAATGAACATTCATTTGCCGGTAAAAACCAAAAGGATATGTCCCGGATCATGTCTGATTATTATGCATCTCACCGGGCCTATGAGATGGCAGGCATTAAAGATCCTACAAAAACAATAAATATCGTTGAACTCCATGATGCCTTTGTGCATCAATTAGAGATTAGCATGGCTGAGTTTGGGCTTGTTCCATTGGGCAACGCCGATTCATTAATAGAAGACGGGCTTATGACACCAGGAGGGAAATATGTAGTCAATCCCTGCGGTGGTTTGATCTACTGTGGTCATCCTGTTGGTGCAAGCAATATCATGTCTGCCTGGTCAGCCAGAAATGAGCTGATAAAAAGAGGGCTTAAAACAGCCCTGGTGCATGGAACTGGCAGCACTGTTGCCCAGTACACAGCATGCTTGATATTTGAACATGGATAAGAAGTCATGGACTTGAGCCTGTTTATTTGTTTAGAGATAAACATTATAGAGAGGAGAGAAAAAGATGATTAAAAAGAAAAAAGTTATTGATGAGATATATATACCAGATGTGGGATCACAGGTAGAGACAATCGATGGTAAGGAATACCTGATTACAAACGACGCCATGTATACCTTTTTCAGGAGGACAAAAGGGGAATTTTCAGCATTTTTCCTTGCACTTAAAAATGAGAAAAGACTCTTAGGATGTAAATGCACAAAATGCGGGATAGTCAGGGTACCGCCCTTTTTAACGCATTGTCCTGATTGTAACTTTGCACCTACAGAATTGATTGAGGTTGAACAGGTGGGGATTATGAACAGCACTCCCCCCATTACCTACTTTGCAACATCCCTTTTTCAGCATATGGCACCCTATGGAAGGGGGAGGGTTATATTCAAAGGGGCTGACACAGCTATGAGTATCAATCTCTATACCACAACCGGTATTCTTGTACCTGGGATAATAAAGAAAGGAACAGAGGTAAAGCTTATCTTCAGGGACGAACGGATTGGTGAGATGACTGATGTTTTCTGTGTCCCCACAGCAGAGCTGACTCAGGAGAAGATAAACAAAAATGGCCTGCAGGAATCAGAGATTGATTGGGAAACACCTCAAGAGCCATCTTTGCCTGTTGCCTCTGAGGAGGATAGTAATCAATACAGAAAGGCCCTGGATGAGATGAAAGACCTTATTGAGGATATGAACAGAAATGAGTCGGTACGAAAGGCCATAGCTGGCTGGAAGCGGGATATCCAGGTTAAAACAAGAGGCGGACAATTTGCAATCATGATTGATGACGGAGATATAAAGCTTACGGAGTCAGTATTATCATCCCCTGATTTTATAATGGTCTGCGATGACATAAATGCCCTTCTTGATGGCCTGGCGTATAGGGGTGCGATTACTGACTCGGTAATCAATAAAAAGATTTGGATCAGTAAAAATATGGAGTTTAATACGATTTTCAAGTTAGACAGGATGGCTCGTTTCCTGGTGAGATCGAAAAAGGTTTAACGTTTGAGTAATTATTCTGCTTGACGAAATCTCCTTAAATTACTTAAAAATTACTTAATGTGTAGCATATTTACTACCTGAGAATAGCGATATGAAGGAAAAGTTTACACTGGAAATAGAAAAGAAAGCTGATGATGCGAGCCCTAATGTTGGCATATCCGTGAATGTTGATGTAACTGATGGTAAAGGATCAACTTTGAGTGGATCAGTGTTACTTGTAGAAAAATGTAGCTCCTATGAAATTTTACAAAAAGAGGTATCGCGGATTAAAGAAGAACTCGATGTCTTATTGGAAAAATCAAGGAGGCTATTTGAGGCGGAGGTTGGAGAAGAAGAAGGTCAGGATGTGGATGAAGATGTGAGCGCAAAAGAGATATGGAATCTTTTATCTATGATCAAGGACCCCGAGGTGTTATTAGTGAAATTTAATAGCATGAGTCGTCAAAAAAGACTTGAGGTGGCAGATTATGTGTTATCAAATTGCAATGTTTTTTCCGGGCCAGCCTCAATTTTTTCTATGAGATATAATAGTGAAGAAGGTGTAATAGAGTAGCGCATCCTGTGTTTGGAAGGATCACTTCCGTGGGGGAATATGAGGATCATAATGTTTGCAGGTAAGGGCGGTGTGGGCAAAACAAGCATTGCAAGTGCAACGGGCCTAAAAACGGCTGGCATAGGCTATAAGACCTTGATAATGTCTTTAGATATTGCTCATAGCCTGAGTGACATCTTTTCCCTTAATAAGGGATTAATGGATAAGAATAAAGGGATGCCAGTTAAGATAGAAGATAAGCTGTGGATTCAGGAACTGGATATTCAGGAAGAGATACAAAGAAACTGGGGAGATGTACATAAATATATAGCCAGTTTATTTCATACAGCAGGCCTCGATGAAATATTGGCAGAAGAGCTGGCTATTTTACCGGGTATGGAGGAAGTCAGCTCCCTCCTGTATATAAACCAATATGTAAAGGAAGATGATTTTGATGTAATTATTCTGGATTGTGCACCAACAGGTGAATCTTTAAGGTTTATCAGCATTCCCGCAACACTTGAATGGTATATAAGCAAGATATTCAAGATAGAGCGCAGGGTAGTTAGCTACATTAGGCCTGTAGCCAAACGTTTTTACGATGTGCCTCTCCCGGAAGACGATTATTTTAAGGCACTTGAAAGTCTTTTTGTTCGACTTGAGGGTGTAGACAACATTCTTACTGATCCCACCATAACCACTGTAAGGCTGGTGACCAATCCAGAGAAGATAGTCTTGAAAGAAACACAGAGGAGTTTCTTATATTTTTCTCTCTATAAGATGTGCATTGATGCAATAGTGATGAACAGGATTTTGCCGGGTAACATTGAAGATACATACTTTGATGACTGGAAGGAATCTCAGAGAAGGTATTTGGACTTGGCAGAGGAGTATTTTAGTCCTGTCCCCATATTCCCTGTAGTCCTTTTTCAAAATGAGCCTCTGGGAAAGGAGAGACTGAAAAGATTTGGGAAAGATATATATGGTGAGCATGATCCAACGGAGCATTTTTATACAGAACGGCCCTATGAATTTACACAGAAAGACGGCCAATTTTTTATAAAGATTAAACTTCCATTTATCACGAAAGAAGAGGTAGAATTAAACAGACTTCCAGAGGAAATGGTGATTAGGATAGGAGGCTTCAAGAGGCATATACTTTTGCCTCGATATGTTTCTATGTATAAGGATGTCACTGCAAAAATAGATGGCAACTTCTTAAATATTATTTTTGGAGGGAAAAGCGATGGAAAAGAAAAGACCCAAAGATGAAGAGGGGATAGGCATAGAGGAGGCCTTTCGGTCATTGGGGAAATTTTTTTCGTGGCTGGATGGAAGGATCAGTCCCAGTTCTGAGTTTCGAGAACACATGGCTAAATCCAGGGTAGAGTGTTTAAAGGGAATCAGGGTTTTGATTGATAAAAGGATTGATGATTTAGAGAAAAGGCATCCAAAAAAGGCAGATAAAAAGGCCACCCGGGTAAAGGTAGAGTAAAGGAAATATCAAATGACAAAACCCAAAAAAATTTTCTGCTTACTTGTCTGAAGATGTCCAAATCACCTGTTCATATCCCTATTAATGGGGTGATAGATCTCCATACCTTTGCACCAAATGAGGCTGGCCAAGTCGTGGATGAATATATCAATGTATGCTCTCAAAAAGGTATATTGGAAGTTAAGATAATTCATGGTAAGGGCAGGGGCGTGTTACGTCGTACGGTGGAGTCTGTCTTAAAGAGGCATCCCCTGGTTTTATCCTTCAAGCAAGATAGAGGCCCTTCAGGTTGGGGCGCAACCGTTGTTTTTTTAAAGGGGATGGGAAGGGATAAGCATGAAAGAAAAATTTAGACCATCCAAGGTAGTATTATTTGTAGTTCTGATTTTTTTTATCGCCCTCCCCATATCCCTTGATTTTTTACTGGGGACCCGATTAGGCAAGTATTTTTCCTGGCTTGAAAGCGGTATCAGTATCGGCGGGACAAAAGTCACCATAATAAACGTAGCCTATCTCATTATTTTTCTCATTTTTTTCACTTTTCTCTCCAGGATCATCAGGGAGGCATTGAAAAACAGGGTTCTTCCTCGAACCAAGCTGGATATTGGGGCACGGGCATCATTTGTAAATGTTGTTATTTACACCTTTTGGATTCTGGCTATCTATACAGGGATAAATATTTTAGGAATTAACCTTTCGTCCCTTGCATTTATGGCAGGCGCCCTTGGGATTGGGATTGGTTTTGGGTTGCAGAATATTGTCAATAATTTTATAAGCGGAATCATCCTTCTCTTTGATCCCTCTATCCAGGTAGGTGATATGGTCCAGATAGGTGAGGATTGGGGGACAGTAAATAGAATAAATATACGGACTACCATAGTCCAAACCTTTGATAATGCATCCCTGATTATCCCCAACTCTCAAATGCTTTCAAACAGGGTTACCAACTGGTCTTTTAAGGATCCAAAAGTCAGGCGCCAGGTGGATGTTGGCGTGGCTTATGGCTCTGATGTTCAGAAGGTGCGCGCAATTCTGTTACAGATTGTTAATGATATGCCTGAGATGATGGATGATCCTGCCCCCCGGGTAGATTTCACTGATTTTGGTGACAGTGCACTTATATTCAGGATTAGGTTCTGGATTACCTCGCCGGAGTTCTGGTTAGCCGCACCAACAGAGCTCAGGTTTAGAATTGATGAGGAATTCAAGAAAAATGGTGTAGAGATCGCCTTCCCTCAACAGGATATTCATATCAGAAGTGCCTCTGGTCTGGAGGAAATCTTTAATAGGAGAGATTATTCACAGAAGATACCGAAAGATCAAAAGTGAGTTTCAGGTTTGAAAAAATGTTATTCCTTGTCTTGCATTTTATTTCTAAAAGGTAACTACACAGGTTCAAAGTTCCAGGTTCACGCCTGCCCGCACCCCGATAAATCGGGGGACAGGCGGGGTTCAATGGTTATTTGTTGAACCATTAATCCCGATTTCATCGGGAAACTGTGAACGTTGAACCTGACAACCTGGTTAGTTACGATTTATCTTCTATTATGTAGCATCGACAATAAGCGGACAGAAGGGAAAGTTGATATACAGTAAATCATGGAAAATGAGGTAGGTGATTATGAAAATTCACGAATTTCAGGCAAAGGATCTGTTTCGAAATTTTGGGATACCGGTTCCATCCGGCACATTAGCTACAACACCAGGCCAGGCAGTGGAAAATGCAAAGAGCATTCCCGGTCCTCCATGGGTAGTGAAGGCCCAGATCCATGCTGGTGGGCGAGGAAAAGGTGGTGGAGTAAGATTGGTGAGGAGTCTTGAGGAAATAAACAAAGCAGCTGATGAGATTCTCTCTAATCCTCTAATCACACCACAGACCGGTCCTGCGGGGCAAAAGGTTCGGCAGGTATTAATAGAGGAAGGATTGGATATTGATAGGGAGTTCTATCTTGGTATTGTTATTGATCGAAAGCTGGAATCTCCTGTGATGATATTCAGCCAGGCAGGTGGAATGGAGATTGAAGAGGTCTCTGCTAAGCATCCGGAATTAGTTTTAATTGAAACCATAGATAGCAACCATGGGTTTATGCCATATCAGGCAAGAAATTTTTTCTATGCCCTTGACCCAATGCCCGATAAAAAGGTGTTTAAAGAATTTTCTGCAATAATGACCAGGTTGTATAAATTATTTCTATCCAAAGATTGTTCACTAATTGAGATCAATCCCCTAATTCTTACAAAATCAGGCAATATGGTTGCCCTGGATGCAAAAATCAACTTTGATGACAATGCCCTATTCAGACAAAAGGAAATTGCGCAACTCCATGATCCCCAGGAAATGGATGAGCTGGAGGTAAAGGCTACCGAGTCTAATTTGAACTACATTAGACTGGATGGCAATATTGGTGCCATGGTAAATGGAGCAGGACTGGCAATGGCTACTATGGATGTTATTAAACTGGCAGGTGCTGAACCAGCCAATTTTTTGGATGTTGGTGGCGGTGCAAGCGAGGAGATGGTTACAAACGGGTTAAAAATTATACTGAGTGACGAAAGAGTCAAGGCAATCTTGATCAATATATTTGGCGGCATAATGAGATGTGATGTCCTGGCGCGAGGTGTGGTAAAGGCTGCTAAAGAGGTGGAAATCAATGTTCCCCTTATAGTGAGGTTAGAAGGGACAAATGTAGAGGAGGGAAGAGAGATCTTAAAAAATTCAGATCTTGATTTTTCAGTTGCTCAAGATATTGAAGAGGCCGCCAGAATGATAGCCAAGCAAGTGAGTTAGGTAGCTGTCATGTAACTTTTCAGCCACTAAGTCACCAAGGCACAAAGGAAAAAATAAATTATATTACTCTATTAATAGGGTAAGATTTCATTGCAATGTATAGATCATTATACCCGGGATTAACAATAATCTTCGTGACTTTGTGTCTTTGTGGCAACAAAATGGGGTAATATAAATAGAAATGGGGTAATCGTATGGGTATCTTAGTTGATAAGAATACAAAGGTTGTTGTCCAGGGTATTACAGGAAACGAAGGGACATTCCATACAAAACAAATGCTGGCTTATGGCACCAATATTGTGGCAGGGGTGACACCTGGTAAAGGTGGAGAAGGTGTTGAAGGTGTACCGGTTTTAAATAGGGTAAAGGATGCGGTGGATATTTACAGTGCCAATACCTCATGCATTTTTGTGCCACCACCATTTGCCGCTGACGCCATGATCGAAGCCGCTGATGCAGGAATAGATGTCATTGTGTGCATTACTGAGGGGATTCCCACGCTTGATATGATTAAGGCAGTTACCTTTATTAGAAAGTGTGGCGCCGTCCTGATCGGTCCAAACACTCCGGGAATTATCTCACCAGGAAAGACAAAGGTAGGGATAATGCCAGGTCAAGTACACAAACAGGGAGGTATTGGTGTGCTTTCCAGGAGTGGGACCCTTACCTATGAGGTTGTGGACCAATTGACACGGGTTGGGTTGGGGCAATCTACCTGTATTGGTTTAGGTGGAGATCCAATCGTCGGAGCTTCCTTTGTAGATCATTTAAGACGATTTAAAGAGGATACAGAAACAAAGGGCGTTGTCCTTATCGGGGAGATAGGTGGCACGGCTGAGGAAGAGGCCGCAGAGTACATAGAAGAAGAATTTGATAAGCCTGTAGCTGCCTTTATTGCCGGACAAACAGCGCCCCCTGGAAGACGGATGGGCCATGCCGGGGCTATAATTTCTGGGGGTAAGGGAAAGGCCGAGGATAAGATAAATGCCCTTAAATCTCATGGAATAACTGTGGTTCGCAATCTTGGGCAATTGGGAAAGACGGCCTTGGAGGTCTTTAAGTGATGTCAGTGGTCCGTTGTAGGTTGTCAGTAGTAACAAAGATGGAGAGATATGGCAGTAGACAATTATTAAAAGATATTACCCTATTTTCAAATCCCTTGTTAAAGATTAGGTGCTGTAGGTTGCCTGTTGTATCTATATTTTCAGAAAATAAGCAACTTATGAGATAGGCTGACGCTTATTTACTATCCCTCTGAGTTAACTAATTTTATGTTCTACACTACGGACAACCGACAACTTTCAACGGACACCATCAAAGATTGATTGACTTGTTTAAATAAAATTATTATAAAGAGGATAAACAGGTTATTTCTTAAAGAGGTGTATAAATGTTTGGTCTTGGCATGCCAGAATTGCTTATAATTCTTGTTATTATCCTGGTAATTTTCGGTGCAGGGAAGCTTCCTCAAATTGGAAAAGGTCTCGGTCAGGGGATAAAAAATTTCAAGGACTCAACCAAGTCCACCAAGGAAAGCCCTGAAGAAATACCTGAGGATGCGGGTGATAATAAGAAGAATGAGACTTAAAGACTAAATGATATCCCTCCCCAGGCAGATTATTAATAAGCTTCTGGCTTATTAAAATGGTATATCGTCTTCAGGTTCTTCTGGCCCTGCCGTAGGAGTGGCCTCTGCTGGCTCTTCAGTGGGAAAACGTTCCTCGGTAGATTCAGCCTCTGCTGTTTTGCCTGCCCTATCCAGCATCTGCATTCTCCAGGCAATAATCTCTGTTGTATACCTTTTATTTCCATCCCGATCTTCCCAGTCTCTCGTTTGTAAACTACCTTCTATATAAACGAGGCTGCCTTTATGCAAGTATTCACCACAGATCTCCCCCAGTCTTCTCCAGGCCACGATTCTATGCCATTCAGTCCTCTCTTGCTTTTCACCTTCTTTATTTGTCCATTGATCCTTTGTGGCTATCCTAAAGTTAGCAACAGCCGCTCCGCTTGGTGTGTATCGTAATTCAGGATCGGCACCAAGGTTACCAATTAACATTACCTTATTTAAACTCGCCATAACTATCCCCCTCTTATAGAAAGTGTATAGAAAAGATTTATCACATTAGAGAAAATTTTCAAACAAAATATCGTAACTTCTCAATAAGTTCGGGTTCTGTCATTGCGAGCAAAGCGAAGCAATCTCTATTATAGCAATGAGATTGCCACGTCGCTCCACTCCTCGCAATGACGGCAAATGGCATTGGCAAGGAATTATCCAAACTTATTGAAAAGGTACAAAATATCTAATTCATAACCAATAAGCTTACCGTACGTTTATATTAAATACGAAATAACAATCTATGCCCTTGTTGTTGATCTAATCGTTTCAGGCCTGCATTGTGAGCCCATTTCAGGGCCGTTGAATATTCCTCTACTGAGATCCTGTTATTAAGATATTCATCCTGATATGCGGTACCACACGGCCTATATTGATCCATAACATTTACATATGTATTATCTGATATCTCTTTAGAGAGAAATTCCATGATATCCCTGGTTCCGGCAATCCCATGAGGCATTACAAGGTGCCGCACCAGCAATCCTCTTTCAGCAATACCGTTCTTGTCTATTTTTAAATCACCCACCTGGGCATACATTTCTTTAAAGGCCCTAATGGCAATTTCTCTGTAATCCGATGCGCTGCAATATCTATCTGCCCATTTTTTATCCCAGAACTTAAAATCAGGCATATAGATATCAATAATGCCTTCCAGGAGCTTAAGGGTTTCCACCCTCTCATAACCACCACTATTATATACTATTGGAATATGTAGACCATGCTCTACAGCCAGTAAAAGAGCTTCCAGTATCTGAGGAACAACATGGGTAGGAGTAACCAGGTTTATGTTATGACAACCCTTGTTTTGCAACGCTATCATTATTGCTGCTAAATCCTTTGCTTCCATCTCTATCCCCTCACCGAGATGGCTTATCTCGTAGTTCTGACAAAAAGAGCAGCGGAGATTGCAAAAGGAAAAAAAGATGGTACCTGAGCCGAATCTGCCAACGAGAGGTGCCTCTTCTCCAAAATGGGCATTATAACTTGCAACCTTTGCCCTTCTACCAGTTTGGCAGACCCCTTTTTCGTTATTTAAACGGTCAACTGCACACTGTCTGGGGCAAAGGCTACATTCCTTTAACAAATCAGTAGCCTCTTTCACCCTTTTTAGAAGTTGACCTTCTTTGTATAGTTGAAGATAAGAGGGCACGTACATAATAAATAAGTATCTAAAATACCTAAATTGTTTGGAACAGTTTAATTAGTTGAATTAGTTAACCAATAAAGCCAACTAAACCAATAAAACTAATTAAACAGATCAAATTCTATTGCTTTGGAACCCTCAAATTTGTTCGCTCTATTATCCTCTTTTTTATCTCTTTTTCAAATCCCCTATCACCAGGATGATAGAATATCCTTTTTTTGATTTTTTCAGGTAGGTACTCCTGTTTTACATGATTTTCCGGGTAATCATGAGGATAAATATAGCCTTGAGAGTACCCTATCTCTTTCATCAGTTTTGTTGGAGCATTCCTCAAGTGCATGGGTACTGACTGAGGGCCTGATTCTTCAATTTCCTTTATTACGGATTTCTCTGCTGAATACAGTGTGTTGCTCTTTGGGGCTGTTGCTAAATAAACGACTGCCTGGGCAAGGGAGAGTTTTGCTTCTGGTGGGCCTATTCTTTCCCAGGCTTGATAGGCTGTGAGTGCTATTGTAAAAGCATTAGGATCAGCAAGGCCAACATCCTCAGATGCAAATCGAATCAGCCTCCTGCCTATAAAAAGTGGATCTTCACCTGCTTCCAGCATTCTATAGAGCCAGTAAATAGAGGCCTGAGGATCACTTCCCCTCATGCTCTTATGAAGTGCTGATATAAGATTGTAATGTTCCTCACCGTTTTTATCATAGGTGAGGGGTTTTTTATTCAAGGCACGTGCAACAGTAGCCAGGTTTAATGCCCTTTTATTATTTGTATCCGGGTTAAGAAAATAGGTGGCAGACTCCAAGTTGTTAAGCGCACATCTCACATCTCCATGTGAGACACTTATGATATATTTTAAGGCATTTTCTTCAATTGTAATATTTAGGTTCCCGAGTCCCCTCTTTTTATCTTTAAGGGCCCTGTTCAAAATAATGGCCATATCCTTAAATCCTAAAGCTTTCAAGGTCATAACCCTGGTTCTTGAAAGCAGTGGTGGTATAATTTCAAATGAGGGATTCTGTGTGGTAGCTCCAATGAGAATAATCAGGCCATTTTCGACATGGGGCAAAAAGGCATCCTGTTGTGCCTTATTAAAGCGATGAATCTCATCGACAAAGAGGATAGTCGATTTTAGCTCATACCTAAATGTCTTTTTTGCTGATTCAATGACTTTTCTTAACTCATTAACCCCAGAGAGGACTGCCGAAAATGATTGAAAAGGGCAATTACTGTATTGTGCTATCAACCTTGCAATAGTTGTTTTGCCTGAACCTGGTGGTCCCCAGAATATTATTGAAAACAGGTTACCTGTCTCGAGTGACCTTCTTAATGCCCTTGAAGGACCGAGAATGTGATCCTGCCCTAAGACCTCTTCAATCCTTTCCGGTCGCATCCTGGTTGCGAGGGGTATTGTTTTGAGATCCATTATTTTATCCTGCCGGCATTATAATTGAACAAGATCGTTCACAAGATTTATTGTTTTATCTATGTAAAGAGGTGCGCTCAAAACGAGATCTACACCAGCGTTCTTAGCCTCCTTAGTACTCAGTTCCCGATCCCATCCTTTAATAAGCAAAATAGGTGTTCTTTGACTGATTTTCTTGATTCTTTTTGCTACACTCAAACTGCCTGTACCAGGCAGGGGAATATCCATTATAACCAGGTCAAATTTTCCCTTGCCCTTTTCAAATTTTTTTATCCCGTCAAAACCGACTGAACAGGTAACTACAGTATGTCCTTTAGCCCTCAGTATCCTGGCCAATATATCCCTGATAACATACTCATAGACGATAACAAGGATGGTGGTCTCTTTTGATTTCCTTTTTGCTAACTCTTTCATGAATAGATTCTCACGATGCTCCACTTTAAAAAAATCAGAAAATTTTTTATATAAAAAAGCTTGAAGCTATTCTTCCTTTACCATATGATAACGTTAGCCTGCTATAGAAACTTCCATCATAATAAAAGAGTGTAAATTTAGACAAAGATTTTTTATATTGGAAGTTGATTATAATAAGGAAAACTTAATGAAACAATTAGCATTATTTGAAAAAGAAGATATAACTCAAAAGAATAATCATAAGGCAGAATCTTATAAAGGCATTTATGCTCTTCATAAGTATTGGTCAAAAAAACCATATAATATAATTCGAAATTTTATAACAAAATATACCGAAGAAGGTGAAATAGTCCTTGATCCGTTCTGTGGTTCTGGTATTTCAATAACAGAAGCGATAATAACCAATAGAAAAGCAATTGGCATTGATATTAATCCAATTTCAATTTTTATTACCGAGCAATTAATAAACAAAATTCCGCCACAAAAAACATTACATGAATATGAAAAATTGAAGTCAGAAGTAAAAAGCCAGATAGATGGTTTTTACAAAGTTAAAAGGGCTTCAGAAGAATACATTGGGACTCATTTTATCTGGAAAGAAAATGAATTGATTGAACTTTGGTATAACAAATTTAATGGTAAAAAAGGTAAAATAATTGATACACCCTCTCCAGAAGATATAGAATTTGCAAAGAGTTTCTCATACAAAAATATTCCATATCATTACCCCCAAAGGAAATTCTTCCATAATACAAGAATAAATGCATATCGTAACAAGCATGTTTACGAATTATTTACACCTAGAAATTTACATGCGCTTTCAATTCTTCTAAATAAAATCGAAAACATTGAAAATGATAAGATAAGCAACCTTTTAAAATTTGTTTTTACATCATCAGTCGGACAAGCCAGTAAGATGGTATTTGTTGTTAAAAGAAGGGGAAAATATACAGGTGATGATGATAAAAAAATTGAAAGGAAAGAAGTTGGCAGTTGGGTTATTGGCTATTGGGTCCCGAAAGAAAATTTTGAAATAAATGTTTGGAATTGCTTTGAAAATAAATTTAGAAAAACCTTAAAAGCAAAAAGTGAACAGTATAGTAGATCTTTCGAAGTCAAAAAAGCGGAAAATTTTAATGAATTAACCAATGATAAAAATTTATTATTGATAAATTTGCCATCACAAAAAGTATTAAAAAATTTCCCTGATGAATCCGTTGATTACATAATTACTGACCCACCTCATGGCAATAGACAACCCTATCTTGAATTGAGTATGATGTGGAATGAATGGCTAAAATTTAATGTAGATTATAGTGATGAAATTATTATAAGTGAATCAAAAGATAGAAATAAAGACGTAAAAGACTATTTCAAACTTTTAAATATTGCTCTTGAAGAAATTGTAAGAGTATTAAAACCAAACAAATATTTTTCTCTGATATTTAATAGTCTTGATGATGAAACATGGATTAATCTTATTAAGAAAATGAATGAATTAAATTTGGATCTGCATAAGGTTGAAACACTGGGTTATTCTGCAAACTCCGTCGTTCAAGACACAAGAGAAAAAGGATTAAAAACAGATTTTATTATTACATTTAAAAAAGTGAAAAATAAAATATCTAAAAATCTACAATTAGTCTATTTAAATTCTGAAAGAAGTCATATCGTTAAATTAATAAATGAATATCTTTCTCAATCAATATATGGACAGTTAGAAACTTATCAAATTTTAAATTTATTATTTTCGGATTTATTGCATTCGAACAAATTCATGAAATTAACTGATATACTCAAGATACTGGAAAAGGATTTTCGAAAAGATAATAAATGGAAAAAGGGAAATTTGTATGGAATTGCCTGAAGAGTTTGTCAAATTAAAAAATTTCTATCGAGACAACAGATTTGAAGAAATACTTATTCATGATCTGGGTATTTATTTTTTAAAAATGCGCTCTGTTTCACGCAAGGCTCTTTTAGAAGAATTAGCAGAAAAGGCTAAAATTGAGTTACCAGAAATTTCTGGTCGTGGTGATAAATTGTTTGAATTTTTATTTTGTAAGAGCATTCCAGAAAATATACTGGATGAATTTATAAATGAAGTTTATTTAAAAGAGAGAAAATTAAGGCTCAAAAATGAGGATCAACTTTATTCCCAACTTTATAAATTACGAGTTTTCGATTGGGGTGGCTTTTATCAAAACGCTGTTGAGCAAACGATTGTAAATAACTATATAAAGAAAATCCAAGATTACGATGAGTTATGTAATAAAATCGAAGATGATATTAACCCAAAATTAAAAGGCTATATTCTTTGTTCGTGGTATAATCATTGGACTTCCATTTTAATTGAAGACATGTTTAAAGACCATCCTAATATTTTACCTGCCGTAGGTCTTATAAAGAAAGTCGATTTTTTTTGGATAAATTTTCCTTTTGATTTAAAGGTTACCTATTTCCCTGATGAATATATGAAATTGAAAAGACAAGAAAAAGGTTTAAGACCTGAACTTACTGAAATAAAAGAATATGCCAGAAAAAACAATATCTATTTTAATAAAAAATCTAGCAATAATGAGATATTCACAGAACTATATACTAAAATATCAGAAGACACATCTAAAGAATCACGAAAATTTTTTAATAACTTTTTGAAAATTCGGAAAGAAATAATTAAAGAGACTATTGAAAATCCTTTGTCTTTGACAAAATGGTTCTATGAAAATCAAGGTGTCCGAAGATTTGATGCTGCAAATAGATTCTTTGTAGTTTTAATTGATTTGCGCAATTTTGAAGAAAGTTGGAAACTAAAGAGAAATAAAAAATTGCTTAAAGAAATGGTGGGTAATTATTTAAACAATACCAAACCTTTGAACTTTGAAGGCCTTAAGTTATGCTTTACTTGGGATGATAGAGAATATACTACTTATGCTACCACGATATTCATTATCAAAGAGTGATCACAAAACTACACGCTAACCAATGAATTAACCTGCCCTCAGGGGCCGTGCGGTTTTTTAAATTTTTGTTGTCCACATTGAGTTATTTGGTTTATGAAAGTCTGTGCCCCGCAAGCCTCCGGCAGGTTGTGCAAAACGTTAGGCTTCGTTAAAATGTATCTAATTTAATAAAATCCGTCAAACATATATGGCAAAGAAAGAAAAAAATAAATCCATACCAAAAGATCAGACCCCATTTGTTCACCTGCACGTTCACACTGAATTTAGTTTGCTAGATGGGGCAATACGAATAAGTGAAATGCTAAAAAAGGCCGCCAGCCTTGGCATGGATTCGGTGGCAATTACTGATCATGGGAACATGTTTGGGGCGGTGGAGTTTTATTCAAAAGCCACTGAGGCCGGCATCAACCCAATCATAGGATGTGAGACATATATAGCACCTGGGAGCAGGAAGAATAAATCACCGTCGACAGACGGACAGCCAAATGCATATCACCTGGTTCTTCTTGCCATGGATGAGACTGGTTATAGGAATCTGAGCAGGCTTGTCACCTTGGGCAATCTGGAGGGTTTTTATTATCATCCCAGGATCGATATGGAGCTGTTAAAGAAATATAATACAGGATTAATTGCCCTTTCAGCATGTCTCAAGGGACATATTCCCTATTCTCTAAGGAACGGTAGAGTGGAAAATGCCAAAAAGTATGCACTCGAGCTGGCATCGATATTTGACCATGACAGATTCTATTTAGAGATAATGGCCAATAAAATGCCTGAGCAGATTGCTGTTAATAAAGCGTTAAAAGAGTTAGCACAAGATCTGTCTCTTCCTCTGCTTGCCACCAATGATTGTCATTATCTCAATAAGGAAGACGCTGAGGCACATGATATCCTTTTATGCATCCAAACAGGGAAGAGTGTTGATGATCCAAACAGGCTAAAATTTTCCAATAATGAGTTTTATTTTAAATCGCAAGCAGAAATGGCTCTTGATTTAAATGAATTTCCCGAAGCACTAAGCAATACCCTGAACGTGGCTAAAAGGTGCAACTATGAGATGGAATTTGGCCACTATAAATACCCTGTTTTTCAGGTGTCAGGTAATCTTAGGCTGGACGAAAGATTCGCCAAAGAGGCACAGAATGGTTTGGAGAACAGATTGGTTCGAAAAGAGGCCCTTGAAGGATCGATATCTGCTGAATTAAAAAATGAATATGAGAAGAGATTGGCCTATGAGCTAAAAACCATTAATGAAATGGGTTTTGCAGGTTATTTCTTGATAGTGGCAGATTTTATAGACTATGCAAGAAAATCAGGCATCCCTGTTGGGCCGGGAAGGGGATCTGCTGCCGGTTCTCTTACAGCGTATGCATTAAAAATAACAGATATTGATCCAATCAAATATGATCTCCTGTTTGAGCGTTTTCTAAACCCTGGCCGAATAAGTATGCCTGATATTGATATCGACTTTTGCATTAAGAACAGGGATAGAGTGATTGATTATGTCAGTAACAAGTATGGAAGAGAAAATGTCTCTCAGATAATAACCTTTGGAAAAATGAAGGCCCGGGCTGTGATAAGAGATGTTGGCCGATCTCTTAATATGTCGTATGCAGAGGCTGATAGAATTGCCAAACTTATTCCAGAAGGAATTAATATTACATTAGATGAGGCAGTAGATGCTGAGCCACAGCTTAAGGCCATGGAAGAGGGAACCGATGATGAACGAAGACTTTTGAGGATTAGTAGATCCTTAGAAGGTTTAACCAGACATGCCTCCACCCATGCCTCCGGTATAGTGATATCTGATAGGCCTTTAGTTGAATATCTACCCCTGTTTAAAGGACCAAATGGGGAGATTATGACCCAATATACCATGGATCAGGTAGCACAGCTCGGTCTCATCAAATTTGATTTTTTAGGGCTTAAGACCTTGACCGTTATTCAGGATACATTAAACCTCGTAGAGAAGACAACAGGCCAGGCCCTTACGTTAGATGAATTAAAAATGGGGGATAATGAAACCTTTCAGTTAATCAGTAGGGGAAAAACTACCGGTGTATTTCAACTTGAAAGTACTGGCATGAAAGAACTCCTAAGGAATCTCAAACCTGGTGCTTTTGAAGACATAGTTGCATCAGTTGCTCTTTATCGTCCGGGTCCCCTGGGCAGCAACATGGTTGATGATTTTATTAAAAGAAAACATGGAGAAATTAAAAAGACGTATCTTTTGCCTCAATTGGAAGAGATTCTGAATGAGACATACGGGGTTATTGTGTATCAGGAACAGGTTATGCGAATTGCCCAGGTACTCGCCAACTATAGCCTTGCAGAGGCAGACTTATTGCGCAAGGTTATAAGTAAAAAAAAGGCTGATGAGATGGCCCAGCAAAAAGAACGTTTTTTAGCAGGGACGGGCCAGAATGGATTAAATAGTAATAAGGCCGGGCATGTTTTTGATTTGATAGAAAAATTTGGAGGTTATGGTTTTAATAAATCCCATTCAGTAGCCTATGCTATGATAGCGTATTTTACGGCCTATCTAAAGGCCCATTATCCAGTGCAGTTCATGGCCGCTTTGCTTACAGAGGATATGGGAAGCCAGGATAAAACTATTAAAAATATCGCTGAGTGCAAGGAAATGGATATACCTATACTTCCTCCTGATATAAATGAGAGTCAAGTAGACTTTTCTGTTGTTGGGGAGAGTATTCGCTTTGGTCTGGCTGCAGTAAAAAATGTTGGGTTTAAGGCCGTAGAAGCGATTGTTCATGAGAGAGAAAGAAAAGGGCCTTTTGTGTCGCTGAGAGATTTTTGCAAAAGGGTAGACAAATCAAAGGTAAACAAGAGGGTATTAGAGGGCTTGATTCAGTGTGGTGCCTTTGACTTTACACGTGTATTTAGATCAAGACTTTTTGCATCCCTGAATGATGCCATTGCTTTTGGTGGGATTAGTGAAGACCCGAATCAGCTGAATATGTTTGACCTCTTTTCATCCAAGGAAGAAGAAGATAGTTCATTTGAACCCATAGATGTTGACGAATGGGCGGATGATGAAAAGTTACGGAAAGAAAAGGAATCTCTCGGGTTTTATATCACTGGTCATCCCTTAGATAGATTTGCAGATGTGATAAACCAGTTTGCAACTACAACAACACAGGATCTTGTTGGAGTTAAAGACAAATCTACTGTTAAGTTAGCCGGTCTCGTTAATACCATACGGATAAAGAGGACAAGAAAAGGGGAAAAGATGGCAATCATTAATGTGGAAGACAAGAAAGGCTTCACTGAGGTTGTAGTGTTTCCGGATGTCTTCGCTCGATGTGCCACCTTACTAAATGATGACAGACCTCTTTTAATAACAGGAGATGCCGAAGTTAGCGATAACACGGCAAAGATTAGGGCCCAGGATATAGTTGCCCTGGAAACAGTCAAGCAAAGGACTATTAATTCAATAGTAATACCAGTTTCACAGGGAGGACTTAATCGCTCCAGCCTCGTGAAGTTAAAAGACCTCATCTTTAGATATCCAGGAGAATGCCAGCTTAAGTTTAGGGTCAAGCTTGATGATAACCACAAGGCAACGGTCGCTACCCATAATCGGTATAGCATTATGCCTGAAGAGAATCTGATTAAAGAGATTGAGTCTCTCATAGGAGCGAAAGTGATATGTGAAGTGTAAACTGGACCGGTAAACCTCGGACGCAACATAAAACGAAAAAAGCTAACATGTTACGAAAAAAGGAATTTTTCTATGGAACGAAAGATACAAAGCTTGGCAAGTTTAGGAACAAAGAGTTTTACTGCATATCTCGATGAGGTGAGCCTAAGAAATGGAAGAATAAGTAAGCGTATTCGAATTGATCACCCGCAGGCTGCAGCGATTGTTCCCTTTGTTTCAGATGAAGAAATTATAATGGTAAGGCAGTACAGGTACGCCTTAAAAAGGGAGACGCTTGAGATTCCTGCAGGTAAGATTGATAAAGGTGAGAGCCCTGAGGAATGTATCAAAAGAGAACTTATAGAAGAGACAGGCTTTGAGGTGAGATATATCGAATGGCTTTATACCTATGCCCCTGCTATTGGATACTCTAATGAGCTTATCCACCTTTATTCAGGTAGGGATCTCAAGAAGGTAGAGACAAAAATTGATGAAGATGAAATATCATCCCTTGAGATCTTGACCCTTGATGAGGTGATGGGGATGATCAGGAGCCATAAGATAATTGATGGCAAGACTATAATAGCTCTGTCTTTTATCAGGTCTCTAATTTAAAGGGATTTCTTTTTTGGACGCAGCCTGCCCTGGCGCGACCTCCTTGGCATATATTGCAACCTCTGTGGTATCTATGGACTCAGACTATATAGCCTAAACATTGTATGCCAGGTCTGGGCCAGGGATAAACGCAGATTATCAAGATTTTTTAAATATGGTTCTTCTCCAAATTAGTTGGTAGAAAAATGATTTACCAAAATACAACATATTGAAATTAAATGTAATTTCACCATTAACCTTTTTGATTAATTAGGCCATATTGTTAGGTGATAACGTTACTCCAGAAATTAAGTATTAACAGGAAATTACTTTTATAGGCAACTGCTATGATGAGCCTGATAGGTACCCATTATCGGAGTTGCTTTTAAAAGCTATACCTACTGAAATCATTAATCAAATAAGATTTAAGCCTTAATCTTGACCAACTAATTTGGAGAAGATCCTTAAATATAAAGAACGAATAGAATAATTATCTGCGGCTATCTGCGAAGATCTGCGTCCTAATTGAAAACTATTTCTTTTTTTCTTTTGGGATTTTGTCAGGAGGGTAGATATATTTAGGATCTATATCATAGGTCCAGGGCAGGCCCCACCACTGCCATCCGTAATAGCGGCGATGATTGTAACCGTGGATCTTGTTTCTATGAGCTAGTTGTCTATAAAATTTATGCCTATTTTTATCTTCAAAAAATGGAAACAAAGGACCCTCAAATCCATCCTTTACGTTATAAACATGTTTAAAGGCATGTTTTATGAGCTTTTTGGCTGCCAGGATACTCCTGGTACCATCTCTGCATAGTATTAGGAGGTTGTTAGTTTTTTGAAACTTCTTACTTATCTCTTCTACAAAGGCTTTATTATTATTGCTGAATTGATATATCCAGCTTTCTCCTTTTTTTACAATTTTATCGGTTAAAAAAGAGTAGGGGAAAAGATACGCCATTGGTGGGTGTCCTATCAATTGATATTCCGCTCTCGTCCTGACATCAATCAGATATGTATTAGGAACAGTATTGAGCATGTCATAGGCCTCAATGGATAAGATATCTTTAGGTTCTCCCGCCCAGATGGGTACTTGAAAAAAGGTAATTAACCATATGAATGCTCCTAACAAAATAATAAGTAATTTTTTCATGTTAATCGATTTTCTCCTTAGCTATTTTTATCTGACTCATGTAGGATTACGATTGAATTAAACAAAGTTACATCTTTTTGTCAATAGTAAATCTTTTTAAAGTAGCTATTAGTATAGCAGGAAACTTTTTTTGACATTAACAACGTTTATATATACCATAATAAGAAAAAGGCAACCGTTCACCCCGATTTATCGGGATTATCCGTTGTCCGAAAGGGGAGATATTCCTGTGGAGCAACTCATTGTTTGACCTGTTGATGGTGTGGCAAGGATGTTAATGGAAGAAATGCTCAATTATATGAAAAGGGTAGGTGTCGATACGGTATGCACCTTTGTAAACTGGCGGGAATGAGGCCTTCTTCAATTTTTTGATGCCATGGGATTCAGAAGAGGTGATATGATCAACCTTGAATTTAAGATTGAGGATTCATCAGCTGAAGTCCTTTGATAGTCCAGAAATTCCGGACATTCGTCTTTAAAAGGACATTTTTTTTGACATATTCGAACATCTATTCGGGGATTATTCTTTTTCCTCATGCAAAATATATAATCTGCCATCAGGTTTCCTTTCTCAAGTTGTTTACAATTAAATATAGTTATATTATAATTTTTATATTTAATAATATAAAGAAATTAATATGTCAACTATTTTTAACAAAAAACGTAACTATTCTGCCACCAAGACTCAAATCTGCCCGCCATCTGGCAGGCGGGGAAGATAAATATAAATTTCACTCTCGATTTATTGGGATTAAAAAGGCTATTATCAATAATTCTCTATAATTTTGGTGTCTTGGTGACTTTGTGGCAAGATACCTGAGTCATTATCAAAAACGATAAGAAGAGGTTTAATGAATTGATCTTTCAGATGGGTGAGGTATGGCAAAAAGATTAAACTTCCTGATTTTACTATCTTTACTCATTATCCCTATTTTAGCGACAATTGTATTGGCTTATATACTCCCTTCATCTCAGATTATTGAGTTTATGACCAATAAATTTGCTCCTATCAAAACATTAACTATAACCCAACATACAAAAATTAAGGACTTACATCATGAAAAGGCTTTTGGTGAGATTGTCTCTTTGAGTTCCCCGTATCTCTACAGGTCGGAGATGCCAGGTCAACCTGGTAAACGCCTCATAATCCATAACAATTCAAAAACCTTAAGAATTATCGACAGAAAGATTACCTATCATGAGGAAAGTTATGATTTTAGTTATCGTTTTTTTCTTCTATCACATGATCCAGAGCGATTATTAGCAATGCTTAATGAAGTGGGCATAAACACCGATAAGGTATCCCTCACGAGGTTTGAGGGCACTATAGCATACATGATTGGGGAGAAAAATGAGAGAAGCGCCAGGCTTCTTGTTGATAAGGAACTATTTTTTCCCCTCCTTCTCAAATATGGTGATTACCGATTTCGTTTTTCCAACTATATTGAGTTTATGGAGCATGCCTGGTATCCGTTCCAGATTATCTATTCATATAAAGGAGAAATAATAGAAGAATATACTGTAATGGACATTCAAGCAAACCTACCCATTAATGTATCTCTTTTTGATATACCACTGATTAGAACCCAATTCAGTAAAAGTGATTAATTACTTCATAGCCTGTGGACTTATAAGTACTAAAATCTAAATTCGAAATACTAAACAAACCCAAATATCAAAACCCAAATGACGAAAACGTGTTAGGAGTTTGAATCTCAAGAAGTTATTTAATGGTTTTTGATTTGGAACATTTTAATTTTGTGCTTGTTTAGGATTTAGAAATTAGGATTTAGGATTTTTTCCATATCTTATTGTGCATATTCAAAACAAAAATAAGGCAGAAAATTGATCGCTCATGCCTGAATCCTTGCAAAAGTTATATATTCAGGTCGCTGTTGCCCTTCCGATCAGCGGAACATTCACCTATACAGTAACCGGAGAGCTTGTAGGGAAAGTAGCAGTTGGCAAAAGGGTCCTTGTTCCCTTCTCAGGACGAAAGGTAACCGCGTATATTCTTAGGATTATCCCGCCTGAAAAAAGGAAAGGTTTAAAGGATATAATCACCGTCATTGACACGCACCCACTTTTCCCTCCACAGATGGTTGAATTCTTCGAATGGCTGTCTAACTATTACCTATACCCAATTGGCCTGGTAATAAAAGGTGCCCTTCCAACAGGGTTAAATGTGCGAATCCCTGAGGGCACAAGGATGCACTCCAAGGGATGGCTGGACAGGGTTGGCCTTTTAAAAATGGTGTTCATTACAGTAAAGAAAGGGGCAACTATTGACAGATCACTTTTTGATCGGAAAAGGCTTCCCAGAAATGAAGATGGATTTTTAGCGATGATGATCAAAAAGAAAGAGGTTTCCTTGCGTGAGATAAAAAATGCCTTTAGCAATGGGGCCTATCTCGTGGATAAATGGGTGACGAGTGGATTTTTAAAAAAAACCCACAGACCGGTTGTGAGAGATGTAGCAGATGAAACCCTTTTTATTTCACTTGGCCCACCTCCTCTCAATTCAAAACAAAAGGAGGTGGTAGAAAGGATAAGTGAAAAACTTAAGGGCGATGCCTTTTTTACCTATCTATTACATGGCATAACTGACAGCGGTAAAACAGAGGTCTATTATCATGCTGTTAGGGCTGCCAAAGAATTAGGAAAGCAATCCATAATAATGGTGCCAGAGATTGCCCTGACTGTTTCTATGGCGTCTCTTTTCAAGGCTCGCTTTAAAGATAGGGTGGCCATCCTTCACAGCGCTCTTTCAACTGGGGAACGATATGATCAATGGATCAGGATAGCAAAGGGAGATGCCGATGTTGTTATAGGCGCCAGATCAGCTCTTTTCGCCCCTCTTTCCAGGCTCGGTCTCATTATTGTTGATGAGGAACATGATCTCTCCTATAAGCAGGAAGAAAAATTCCGCTACCAGGCAAGGGATGCTGCCATTGTAAGGGCGAAACTCTCAGATGCCGTTGTTATACTTGGTTCCGGAACCCCATCCGTTCAATCTTACCAGAATGCCGCAATAGGAAAATATGGCTTTCTCACCATGCCAAAAAGGATCCTCAGAAAGGAGCTACCAGATATAAAAGTCATAGATATGGCAAAATTTGAGAGGAGTTACACTGCACAGGGCGAGAGTATTATGAGCCCGCCCTTAAAGGAGGCTATCCAGGAAAATCTGACTCAGAAAAAACAGACTATTCTGTTTTTAAACAGAAGGGGATTCAGCTCCCTTTACCTTTGCAGATTTTGCGGAGAGACTATCCGATGCCCGAACTGTGAGGTAAGTTTGACCTATCATAAATACGGAGGCAATCTGCTCTGTCATTACTGTGGCTTTTCCATAAAACCACCGGATAGGTGCCCGGCCTGTAACAGTGAAGACTTAAAACCATATGGGTTTGGTACACAAAGGGTGGTGGAGGTATTGGGGGATTTGTTTCCAGAGGCACGGGTAGAGAGAATGGATAGAGATACTATGAGACATAAAGGGGAGGTACAACAGGTTTTGAAGCGGTTTATGCAGCACGAAACGGATATCCTTGTTGGGACACAGATGGTTACCAAGGGCCACGATTTTCCTGATGTAACACTTGTTGGGGTAATCTCTGCTGATCTGTCACTCAATTACCCGGATTTTCGTGCTGGGGAGGTTACCTTTCAATTACTTTCTCAGGTGGCAGGCAGGACTGGTAGAGGCAGTGTGCCAGGAAAGGTTATCATCCAGACATTCAATCCATCACACTATGCAATCACCGCCACAAAGGATCACAACTACACAAAATTCTTTTCCCAGGAAATAGCCCTCAGGCGGCAGGTTAACTACCCGCCATTTTCCTTAATAGCCACTGTGCGCTTTCTTGGAAATAGCAAGTCAAAAACAGAAAAAATAGCGACCCATATTGGAATGAAGATCCGCAATACCATAAAAAAGCAGGCAAAAAGAAAAAGCGCTGTAGAGATTCTTGGACCTGTTGAGGCCCCTATGGCAAAGCTAAAAGGAAAATACCGGCAGCAGATTCTCATCAAATCCCGCACCTCCAGATACCTCAACCAACTATTAAAAGAGGTGGAAACATTCTCTACCCAGATCCTGAGTTCAAGTGGAGTAAGAATGATAATTGATGTTGATCCGTATCAAATGATGTGAGATTTTCGGTGAACCCCGCCTACCATCCCTGCCCGCAGTACGGCAGGCGGGCGTCGGGCGGGCCTGAACCTGTGAACACTTAACCTATTTTTAACAGAGATGCAGCATTCTCCCCGCATATCTTTCCTATGGCATCTTTGGATAGACCTGCAGCTTTCATCTCCTTGAAGTAACGGCTCGGTTTGATAAGGGGAAAATCGCTGCCAAATAGTATCTTATCTAAACCCACTATCTTTGTGGAGATAGAGTAAATCTCTTTATCATAAAGATACGGGGAAGCAGCGGTATCAAACCATGTGTTTTTTAATACCGCTTTGACCACCTTTTTCATTAGATAGTAAAACAAAATGCCTCCTCCCCAGTGTGCAAGGATGATTTTATTATCTGGAAAGTAGTGCAGAAAATCGTATATTTCTTTTAGCGTCATAGGGGTCTTTCCAGGGTAGTAATGGCCAAGAGATTCATTTGTGTGGAGAAGAATGGGTAGATCAAATTTTTTTGCTATTTCAGCAATGGGCCCAAAGGCCTTAATGGTATCTTCTGAGATAGCTGATGTATAGAATGCCAGCTCTCCTACCCCGGAAAGACCTGATTTCAGGCACCTTTCAAGTTCTTTTTCAGCGTCTTTGGCCAGGGGGAAAAATGTGCTAAAGCCTATCAGCCTATCCTTGTATCTTTCAACTACATTGAGTATATAGTCATTATTCCGTTTGAAATAATCCTTGGTTTTCCATGGGAAGCCAAATACAACCGATTTATCTACTCCCTCATTATCCATATTCCTTATAAGCTCTTCTGCCCCAGCAAGTTTTGACCCAGGAACACTATAAAGCAGCTTGAAAGCTGCCTCACCGTCAAAAAAATCTTCCCTTTTATCTCTGATTTCAACTGGAAAGATGTGGGTATGAAAGTCTATTATCATTAGATTATTTCTCGCAGAGCTCCACTAATATGCCGTGTGACTCTTTGGGATGGATAAAGGCGATCCTGGCTCCTCCGGCACCATTACGGGGTTCCTGATCAATGAGCCGGACTCCCTTTTTTTTGAGCTCTTTCAGGGCCTCATCAATATTTTCTACCCTGAATGCAATATGCTGCACTCCCTCACCTCGGGAGGCAATGTATTTTGCCACAGGACCATCCGGTGATGTTGATTCAAGCAATTCCAGCTCACTATCAGTAATGGGGAAAAAGCCTGTCTTTACCTTTTGCTCTTCAATGATCTCTTCTTTTTGAAGTTTTAATCCCAGTATATCAGTAAAAAATTTTCCTCCCTCCTCAATGCTGTTTACAGCTATTCCTATATGGTCAATGTGTTTTATTTTCATACCCTTCTCCTTTTTATTGATGTACGTTGTGTGTTGTAGGTAGTTTTCTGATATAATATCTCACCGCTGAGGCGCAAAGTACTCTGCCCTTCGGGGCTACTCCTCTAATTCATTTACAATTCGCACTATACCATCCCGCATTACCGGCACATTAAAATTTAGAAGCAATCCTAAATTGAGGCCAGACAATTTGAGATATGTCAAAAGTTGTGCCTTATGGATTGGCTCGATCTTCTCGCATGATTTCAATTCAAGTATGATTGCCTTTTCAACAACGGTATCCAACCTATAACCACAATCCAGTTTCTTTCCCTTATACTTTACGGGTAAGGGCTTCTGCCTTTCAACTGATAAACCTTGGAGACTCAGCTCATAGCATAAGCATTCTTCATATGCTGATTCAAGTAAACCAGGTCCAAGGGTTTTATGTACCTCTATAGCTGCACCTATGATTTTACTGCTTAATTTATTAATATCCATTATCAATCCAATTTCACAAAAGGATGCGAAGCTTTTCCCTTGCCGGCCTCTCAACGGCAAGGGAAAAATCTTTTTTCTCTGCGTACTTTGCGGCTCTGCGGTGAAACATAAACTTTTCTTAAGTCAATGCTTGCATTTTCTCTCTCTCTTTGTAAAATATAGGTGACTGGTATCTTGCCACAAAGGCACCAAGGCACCAAGACTATAGAATTATTCCTTATTATAGCCTTTTCAATCCCGATAAATCGGGATTGAAATAAATGAGAAAACTCCGTTATTCAATTTATATTTATCTTCCCCGCCTGCCAGATGGCGGGCAGGTCTTTGGGTCTTTGTGCCTTGGTGGCTGAATACAAATATAGAAGCTATTAACACAATCAGAGAAAAAAGGGAATTATTTATGAATATGCAGGGACCATTTAGATATTCTTCTGTAAACAAGAAGGGACAAGATCAATCAAGTTATGGTGAATTCGAGGCCATAGAACTTTACTGCCCCAAATGTGGAAAAGCAGTGCCAGTAATAAAATCCCTTCTTTTGATCTTACCTGAAGGTGACAAATATGAATACCGCTGCAGATTTTGCGGCACTACAGTAGGAGACAAAATTGACCGGCATGGTCAGTATTATTCTATTTTAAAGATGTAATTATTAGTCAGTTGTTAGTTGTATGTGGTCGGTTGATAATTCTATTTTCAGAGGGATCGTATGCTGCATATTTTTATTGTCTCTTAGTACCAGGTTCTACTCAATTACCGAAAAATAATAGATCATTTTGCGCAAAAAAGCCTTGACATTTTTATCTTTAAGTGTTAGTGAGTGTAAAATGTTTTTATTTCCAGCAAGAAAGGAGGTGAAGGAGGTTTATTTTTTTTAATTTTTTTTATTTTTTTTAAACAAAAACAATTAGGAGGAAAGAGTTATGCGAAAATTATTAGTTTTACTTGCAGCGGTTGCATTTGTTGTTGCATTTACTGTACCTGCCATTGCCGCTGATAAATCGGTTAGTTTTTATGGTCAGGTGTGGTTTGACACCTTTCTTGAAGATGACTCAAAAGAATATAATACTGGATATACTTTCGATGATTCAGATCTACGTTGGGATTTGAATGATAATGGTACCAGCCGCTTTGGTGCAAAGTTCAAGTGGGACAGTATGACTGCTAATATTGAAATAAGGCCTTTAAGCGCAAGTATGTACAGACAGTGGTGGGGTTCATGGAACTTTGGTGGCGGAAGCCTCCTTGTTGGCCATACATGGTCGCCTCTTTATGCTAATGCCACTATCACGAATCAGTCTCACGCGGGCGGTACCGCGGGTGGTTACGGTTTTTGGGTTGGAAGTCTCCGACAGGCCCAGATAAGGTTGACCATGGGAGGCCTTACAGTGGCCTTGGTGGAACCAAGTGCTAGTAGTGCAGTTCTTCCTGCATATGCGGCAGCTTCGACTACAATTCTTACACCTGCAGCACGTGATAAAGCAGATCCAAAAGGTAAATGGACCGATCTAGGACCAGTCACAATTGGCTATAATCTTTATGGGATACCAGCATCTGGTTACAAAACAGAGTTCGACACCACCTTACCCAAATTAGAGGTAACCTATGCGCTAAAACTTGGTCAGATAGCCCTTGTACCATTTCTTGGGTGGCAGAGCTATGATGTGGTCGCTTTGTCTAATGACAAGAGCTACAGTATAGACGGTATGGTATATGGTATCACTGCAAAGGCCGCCTTTGGGGCTGGTTATGTTAATGCCCAAGTCTGGATGACGAAGAACGGCAAAGAGTGGGGAGATTTATATTACACAGGTGGATTTGGCGCATTCTATGATGCTGCTTCAGATAGCATAAAAGATGAGGATGGTATGGGCTATGGAATAACCGCTGGCATGAAGCTGAGCGATACGATGAAGTTTGAGGTAGGCTATGGTTCCGTTGAGTATGAACTTGACAGAGCTGGAACCTATGAAGACACTGCCTCTGCTATGTATGCCCAGATGACAATCGCGCTTGCAAAAGGTTTTTTTCTATGTCCTGAAATCGGTGTAATAGACAAAGGGGATCACACAGTCGCAGGAGTAAAGACAGAGCAAGGTGATATGACCTATTACGGAGCTGCTTGGAAGATTTACTTCTAAGATGTATATTTAACAAGTTGTAGAATCAAACTACCCGGGGTTTTAATTATGCCCCGGGTTTTTTTATTGACCGGATCGTTACTTGTTACTACCTGGATAGCTGTCGTTGGGCAGCTCAAAGGCAGGGTGGGTTTGAAAACTCTGTAATTTTCCGGATTTACGACTGAAAATTATTGAATTAGGGGAAAATATAATGTATTAGTGGGATGATTATAAAGAAGGATAAATTTTTAGTTCAAGGGCGCCTACAATGGCTTTTACTCTCCAGCCAGCAACCAGAGATGATTTTATCAACCGGGAAGATATCATGCTGGAAATGCTTTCCTCACTGGAAGATGAAAGGATAAGGATGGGGTATGCCCTTGTTGGCCCGAGAAGGATCGGTAAGACCTCTATCTTAAAAGAGCTTATAAGAAGGCTGCACGATAAAAAGAATATTTTTCCTGTCTATTTCTCCCTGTGGGACCTTGTTGAAAATACACTCCCTGAGTTTTGCGCCAAAGTTACTTTCTCCATCATAGAGTCCTTCAAGCCCTATCTCTCTTTAAAATTGAAGATAAAGAAACTTCTTAAGGTACCAGCATTGAAGTTCTTTGACGTCTTACATTCTCTGGATATCAAGATGTCCCTATTTGATGAGATAGAGATAGCCTTAAAGATGGGAAGAAAAGGCGAGATCGATGCCGATGCTTTAATTGAGAAGCTATTCTCATTTGGAGAGAAGATGGCAGGCGAAAGTGGGGTGAGGCTTATCCTGATGTTTGACGAATTTCCCTCGATAATGGATATAAAGAACAAAACAAGGTTAGGAGAAGGCATAGTAAAGAAGATAAGAACCATCTATGAAGATCTGGAAAATACCATTTTCTGTATTTCCGGTTCCATAAGAAGGACCATGGAGATAGCTGCCCTCTCTCCTTCATCTGCCTTCTACAGGCAGTTTATAGTTAAAAATATCGAGCCTTTCGACCTTGAATCTACAAGAGAGATTCTCGAAAAAAATCTTGGCGCCACAATAACCGAAGACGCTGTAAACAAGTTTTATGAATTTACCGGAGGCATACCTTTTTATCTCCAATTTCTTGGGAGAGAACTTGTAAGATCAGCTCCTGGGCGGGTTGAAATAAGGGTAATAAAAGAGATCTTTGAGGAATTTATATTTCAGGAGGGCGATATCCTCTTTTCTGAGCAGATAAAATCATTCAGCGATAAAGAAAAGATGATCCTTTCGAGGATGGCCTGTTATGATTTTAAGACACCTGCAGAAATCCAAAAATCTATTTATGAAAGTTCCAATGTAATAAGCAGGTACATAGAGTATTTTCTTTTAAAAGGTGTCCTTGAGAGGGAGAGAAAAGGTACTTATCGATTTATAGATCCGGTATTCAAAGAATGGCTGAAAAGGAAATTTATACCAACAGATTTGTAGGCTACAAATTTGTAGGGGAAAACACTTGGTTTTTGGTTCATGATTGAAATCAGCTATGAGTAAGCCAATAGAAATTATCTTGACACCTTTTGGATTATCATTATAGTTTAATAGTGCTAGCGAAGCTCTGCCTCAAACCGACAAGTTGCTGGGGCAAATATAACATTGCTTGAGGCGAAGCGCTACTGGATGCTCGATGCTGGATAAAATGGAGTGAACATTATATGAAATACATCCGAGCTTGCGTGGCATCAAGTCTGATATCTGTTGTCCGGCATTAATTCCCTCCCTAATATATTTCCTTCTTTGATGGCCTGATCCTTACCAACATCTCCCTTTGGTGGGAGGGGGAAGGCGTGCATCAGAGCTGAAATAAATATCGATTGATATTTGAGATTTCCGTTATTATACTATTCAGCAGCAGTTTGATAACGATTTAAAACTCTGTAATTGAGGTGATTGAATTATGAAGTATGTGGGTTTCAAAGAGTATGTAAGAGAGATACTTAAAACGGCAGAATATAAAAAGGACTCTGAAATTGGCTGTGTTGTGGCAATAGCTCCAGTTTTGCCAGGCTGTATGACTCAGGGTGATAATATTGAAGAGGCCAGAGATAATCTCATAGATGCTATTGAGCTTTGGATTACAGTAGGGCTCAGAGAAGGAGAAGAAATGCCGCTTATTAATGGGGTCAAGTTGGTAACTGCTGCCGAGCGTATAGAAAAGTCCGCGAATACGGAAAGCACTACTTATGCCTAAAATACCTCCTTGTTCGAGAGGCGAATTAGTACGGAAGCTTCGGAAGTTAGGTTTTACAGGTCCGTTCACTGGAGGTAAGCACAGCTATATGAAACGAGGCGGATATAGACAGATTATCCCAAATCCTCATGGCAAAGATGTATCATCCGACTTAGTCAAGGAAATCTTGAAACAAGCTAACATCTCTGTGAATGAATGGCTGGTTGCCTAACAGAATCCTTCAACAGACCGCTCAATTCGATAGACTACATAGATGCGCTTGAAGATCCAGATGAAATCCGAGGGGGTCCTAATACGTCATACGATGTTTATGTGCAGTCGCAAAGCGACTTAATAATTAAGGATTCCTCATTAGATCCTGTCTGGTGGCTGAGCGAAAAGCAATGTTCACTGCGAGGAGTCCGGAAGGCTTTCGGGACAACATAACATTCTCGAAGCAAATAGATTGCTTCCCTTTGCTCGCAATGACGAAGAGGAATGTGCCTTCGACGGAACTCTGTAGCATGGTGCAAGGAATTATCGCGTTTAACTAATAAAACCAATAAAACAAAAAACAATTGTGAGAGACAAATATGAATATCAATTCTCAACAAAAAAAGCACCAAATCTTGCGACTAAGGCAGTATAATATTTTTCTTTGTAAAATATTTCCTGTTATTTTATTATCCATCATTTTTTTCCTTCCTTTGACGGCCCGTTCATCCACTAAGACCCTTGTGCTTTTTCCACTGGCTATCTATGCTGATCAATCTAAGGCATATCTTGGTCAGGGGATTAAAAGTATGCTCATTTCCCGCATCTCCGGAGCGGGGATAGAGATTGTGCCTGATGAGAAATATACCTCTCTGTTGAGTGAAAAAGAAGGAAAGGGAATAACTTCTCAAAAAAGAGCAGAGGAGCTGGCCAGGAGACTTGAGGCAGATTATGTTATCTTTGGCAGCATCACAACCATAGGTGGTGGCTATAGCCTGGATCTATCCCTACTTGAGTTAGAGAAGGATGGGTCCAAATTGACAAGGCTCTCTAAGGCAGTGGATGAAGATCAATTAATTCCACAATTGTCTGATGTGGCCTATAGATTAAGAGCACTCATAGAAGGAAAGGAAATGCCCGCCACACAAACGGCGGGTAAACCTGCCAGAAAAATAGCAGAAAAGGCCACTGTTTTACCAAAATCGCTGACAGCGAAGGGTATCTTTTCACAAATAGAGGGTGATAAGAAGGAGCCAAAAGCCACAGAAAAAGGTCTCTTTTTTAAGCCCACGAAGGAATACCAGGGTTTTAAACCAACAGGTAAGATCTCAGTAAATATGTCTGTGATGGCCTTTGACATAGGAGACCTGGATGGAAAAGGAGGAGTAGAGCTGGTTGTGTTAGGAAGAAAAAAATTGCTCCTTTATACAATGCACGGGGCCTCATATGCTCTCAAGGAAAGCCTTAATGCTAGTATTGGCGAGGATTTTTTTAAGGTGAGTGTCGGCGATGTGGACAATAATGGGAGGGCAGAAATCTATCTGGTAAGCCGCTATGGTGTAAGGGCCAGAAGCACTGTGTTTGCATGGGCTGGTGGGTTTAAAAGGCTTGATAGACTTACAGGCCATATGCAGGCAGTAAAGGATCCTGTCTCAGGCAAAGCATTACTACTTTTTCAGGACTCCAAGGTTGATGAGTTCTTTAGCGGCAGGATATATGTTATGAAGTATGGTGAAGGAGGAAAATTAACAAAAGGTGAAAAACTGCCTGAGCTCGAGGGAGGCCAGTTTTATACGTTAGCCCTTTTTGACCTTGATAAGGATCAAGAAGCGGAATGGCTTGGATTAGGAGAACCTGATTTAGGAGAACAATCCAATCTCTCTGTATGGGACCAGGAGGGTGACATCATATGGAGCGGGAAAAAGGGACTTGGAGGCACTAACAATGCCATCAGGTTAGAAGAAGGACGTCCTGAAGGGGATCTGCCACCCATGATTTCATTTAACAGCAGATTTGTAATAACAGATATTGACGGAGATGGAGAAAGGGAAATTTTAGCCATAAAAAATATTAACCCTGTAAAATATCTGCAAAATATAAAGTTCTATACTAAAGCAAACCTGATCGCTTACCGGAGAGAAGGCCAGAAACTTTCTCCGGCATGGACAACCAGGGATATTGATTGGTGCTTAACTGATATAACGGTACAAGGCAACACCCTGTTTCTGGCTGCGCAAAAAAGTAAAATATTGAATATAGGTAAAGGCTCCAGTCAAATTATGTGGTTTGAATAAATTAGGCCGCAGACCCGCCTGCCAGACGGCGGGCAGGTTTTCGCAGATACCCGCAGATAATTATTCTATTACTTCTTTATATTTAATAAATCTTGATAATCTGTGTTTATCTGCGTCCTTCACTTCTTTCTCTCCTCGAATTCCTTAAGAGATTCCTGCCGTTCTTTTGTAAAGACACAGGCCAAACAGGCCTCAATTTCATAGTCCATTAACGCCTCGAGGCTCACCTCACCCCGTGCCATATTAAGACCTTTTTTAATTATTTTAATAGAAAAGGCAGAGTTTTCTGCAATTTTTTTGGCCATTTCACTTGTTTTTTCCATAAGCTGATCCAGGGGAACAGCCTTATTAACCAGACCTATTCTTTCAGCTTCCGTCCCATCGATATATTCTGAGGTAAATAGAAGCTCTTTGGCCTTTCCAGGGCCTATCAGATCCTGCACCAATCTCATTGCTCCTCCGGTAACTGATGATGTAACTCTGGCCTCTGGGGAGCCAATCTTTGCCTCTTCTGCAGCTAACCGGATATCACATGCAAGGGCCAGTTCGTAGCCTGATCCTAATGCATACCCATTGATTGCAGCTATTATTGGCTTTTCAAAACGGATAATCTTTCTTGAAGTCTCCTGAAGCTCAACAAGGTAGTCTCGATAGTCCTCTATACTCCTGTCCTTTGAATCCTTCAGATCAGCCCCGGTAGAAAATGCCCTTCCCTCTCCTGTGATAATCAAGACCTTTATTTCAGGATCATTCTTCACATCCTCTAAGGCTACCTGAAAATCGAGCCAGAGTTGCTTGTTCATGGCATTCAATACCTGTGGTCTATTCAGTTTAATTGTAGCAATCCCTTCATCCTTTTCATAAATTATACATTCAAAGTCCATTGGTCACTCCTTTCTTAATTCTCAGCCACTAAGGCACCAAGGCACCAAGATTATAGAATTATTCTTTTAATACCCTTTTTAATTAGGGGCACATTAAAATTAATAAGAAAACCAAGTCGTTTACCAGTCAATTTCAGATGGCTGAGTAGCTGTGCTTCCCATACAGGATTCATCTCGTCCACAGCTTTCAGTTCACAAATGATAAGCTCTTCCACCAAAACATCCAATCGTAGGCCTTCGTTAAAGACTATTCCATCATATATTATTGGGATATCTACTTGTCTTTGATATTTTAACCCCCGCTTAGAAAGCTCATGACAAAAACAAACTTCATAAACCTTTTCAAGCAAACCTGGTCCTAATATTTTATGTACAGCATAGGCCGCATCTACTATCTTTCTTGCAATACATTCTTCCTTTTCAGATAAGGGGGTAAAACCCATATTTATCCTTCGTGTCTTAGTGCCTTAGTGGCTGAACAGTTACAAAAGGCGAAGAATCACCCGGGAGTCCACAATGGATGCACCCTTTTCATGGACAATCACCGGGTTTAAATCGATTTCTTTAATTTCAGGGTTGTCAATGACAATCTCAGAGAGCCTAACAAGAATATCTTTTATAGCCTCAATATCCTTTGGCTTCTCCCCTCTTATTCCGGTTAAGATTTTATACCCTTTTATTTCTTTAACCATTTCATCAATATCTTCCGCTGCAAGCGGGGCTACCCTAAAGGAAACATCCTTTAGAACCTCAACAAATATCCCACCTAAACCAAACATGATAACCGGGCCAAATTGTGCATCCCGGATCATCCCGATGATGCACTCCTGGCCCTTTTTTGCCATAGGTGAAATAAGGGTTCCTAAAATTTTCTCTTTTGTTACTACCTTCTCAGCATTCTCTACTATTTCTTTAAAGGCCCTCTTTATGTCCTCTTGATTGTTTAAACCCAGCTTTATACCCCCTGCATCGGATTTATGGATAATGTCTGGGCTGACTACCTTCATTGCCAGCGGATACCCTAATCTGTTGCCTGCCTCAACTGCCTTGTCTAAATTATTCGCTAATTCCGCTTCTGGTAAAGAAATGTGATATTCCTTAAGTAACTCTCTTGCTTCTGTCTCCAACAGATTATGTCTTTTTTCTTCCCCCACCTTTTTAAAGAGCTTTTTTACAGCAGGGCGTTCTTTAGCTGCTCCTGTGGGTATTTGCATCCGGCTGATTTTTTTCTGATTGATGGAAAAGTGCATCAGTGCACTCAGGCACTGGGCGGTCCTTTCAGAAGATTCAATAACAGGCACTCCGGCAGCCTTTAATATATCAAGGGATTTTATCGGGTCTCTGGCAAAACTGGTGTGCACAAAAAGTGGCTTTGTATATTTTTGTACTAAATCAACCATATCTTTTGAGGCCTTCTCCTCTAATTCGGCCACATGAGGTGCAATGATATCCTTAAAACCTCCAAAAAAGCCTGTGAGAAATATACCATCTACCTGATCATCTTCCATGCAAACCTTCACACATTCGGTTATCATATGAGGGTTTTCTTCTGCTGTTCCCCCATAATCAATAGGATTACTGGCTGGCATACCTTCAAGCAAAAAAGGCTTCATTTTTTCCTGGGTTTCCGTGCTCAAAACAGGAACATCCATTCCATACTTTTCAGCATTATCTGCCGCTATGGAATTATCGCCACCTCCCTCTGATAAAATCGCTACCCTATTACCCTTAGGAAGAGGACAACTCGCAAATACCTCTGCCATATCAAACAGCTCATCTGCATTGGATACCCTTACAATACCCGCCTGCCTGAAGGCGGCATCCACAATGACCTCATCGCCTGCAAGAGAGCCGGTATGAGATGCAGCGGCCCGTGCCCCGGCACTTGATCTTCCCACCTTAAGGGCAATAACCGGTTTTTTCTTTGCGGTCTCTCGAACAACTCTGACAAGATTATTTCCATCTTTAATGCCTTCAAGATAGGTCATGATAACCTTTGTGTCAGGGTCGTCTTTCAGATAATCTATGTATTCATGAAAATTAACCCCTATGGCATTTCCAACACTAATTATTTTGCTAAAACCCACGCCTCTCATCCTGGCATAGTGTGTCAATGAATCGATCACATTGCCACTCTGTGCAAGAACCGAGATCGACCCTTTTTCTATCTGGGGAACTCCTAAAAAATTGATATCTGCTGAGGAGCTGAACATGCCGCTACAATTAGGGCCAATAACAAATGCACCGGTCCTGGCTGCCTCCTCTAAAATCTCTGACTCGATCTTCTTTCCCTCTTCTCCGCTTTCTCCAAGCCCGGCGGTAATAATGATGATCCCTTTAGCGCCCATTTTTACACTATCTGCTACAGCAGAGGTGAGAAATCTGGGTGCAACAACAATCATAACCAGGTCAACCTCACCATCGATCTCTGTAATGCTCGGATAGGCCTTTCGCCCAAAAAGTTCTGACCTTTTCGGGTTAATCAGATAAATATCACCCTTGTATCCTCCTTCAATTAAACTCCTTGTTCTCCTCTCAGATGCCTTTCCCGGGACCTCGGAGGCGCCGATTACAGCCACTGATCTGGGGTTAAATACATTTTCTAACGATCTTTCCATAAATTATTCTCCTAACGTGGACAAGCTGAAGCCAAAAATCTATTTGCCACAAAGTCGCAAAGACACAAAAAATTGAAAATTTGCAATTGAAAATTGACAATTGGAATTGGTGCCTTAGTGGCGATAAGGAAAAATTATCTGCCCCAATAATGCTACCTAACATCTTTGGATTTTCACTTCACAGTTCTGACGGGTAGTGCTCGGAAACTCTTTTTATTTAGTTGGAGGGTCATGTATTGGTATCCCTTTCTAAAGCTAAAGGCATAGGATGAAATAGCCCTGCTCTCAGAAGACCAGACCCATGCACAGCTTAAAGTAATTGCAGGATGAATCCTCACATTTAACCCACAATCAGTCTCATAGCCTTCTAAACCCTTATTATATAACGTCTTAAGCTCGTGGATGGTCGGCAAACGCCAATCCGAGTATTTATATCCGGCTATTGGAGGGTTCTCACAATAGACCTTTGCATCATGCCAGGTGATGTCCCCCATATTGTCCGATGAGGCCCACATTAGACTGGTAAGTGTATCAGTGACGGTTCCATCGTCATTGTCTATGAAGCGTTCATCGGCCTGGACCGTGCTAACAAGAAAAACCATAAGTAGGCAAAACATTACTGATATGGTAAAAAATTTTCTAATCACTTCTTCCCTCCATCTAAGAGTCCCTTAGTTTGAAGATTGGCAGCATAATGCAGTTATAGGTCAGAATCGGTGGCCCCCTTTGGAATGGGAACCACAAGCACAGGTCGCATGCTCCGCCTCAGTATCTTTTCAGAGACCGATCCCAGGAAGGTATGACTCAGTATTCCCTTGCCATGAGCCCCCAGAATAATAATGTCGCTATCTATCTTCTCAGCGGTTTTCAAGATTTCATCCACTGCATCTCCTTCATGAACCAGGATGGAGGAAACCAGGTCACTTTCACCTTGGAGACCCTTGAGTTCTTTTTGGCTAAAGTCATGTAACTTTGTTCTTATGCCCTCAATGACCTCTCTGGATCTCTCTCCCCGCAGCTGATAATACCGGTCTTCCCCCATCTGTGTAATGATGGGGACCTCCATAGCTGAATCTATTTTGGGTAAAATATATAGGATTGTTATTTTTACATTCAATGCCTCTGCCAAGGTCATGGCATAACGGAATGCAAATGCAGAATTTTTTGAAAGGTCTGTGGCGTATAAGATGTTTTTTATTGATGGGAGCATTTTTTTCTCCTCTCTTTCATCCCCTAAACTGTTTCTCTAGCCAAAGCCCGGGATCGTGGTAATTGGATTAGATAGAGGAATCCGATCAAACCTATCCCGATAAGAGGCCAAACAAATTTATTCCCAAAATGCAGGTATTCCATAAATACTTGTGGTCGAAGTCCCATAAGCACTATCGCAGCTAAAAGAACAGATTCGTAGATCCTGTTTTTGGCTATGAAATAGTTTTGGGTCAAGGAGGCAAAGGCAAACATGGCTAAGACTCCAGTTACAAATACAAATACAATATGCAACCATGAGGTTATGCCAATCAGGAGCAGATCGGAATTAAAGACAAACATAAAAGGAAGAATGGCTGTCCGGATGTCATAGGTAAATCCCTGAATACCTGTGCGAATGGGGTCTGATTTTGCAATAGCCGAGGCCGCATATGCAGCCAGGCCCACTGGCGGTGTATCATCAGCCAGGATACCAAAAAAGAAGCAAAAGAGATGCGCTGCTATAACAGGGATTACCAGACCGTAATCTGCTCCAAGTTGTAAAATGACCGGCACTGTTAAGGAGGCCATGACAATATAATTGGCTGTTGTAGGAAGCCCCATCCCCAGAATAAGGCTGGCAATGGCAGTAATGATGAGCAAGAATACCAGATTGCCCCCGGCAATGGTGTCAATCACCTCAACAATCAGTCCTCCCAATCCCATGGCAACCACACCAACTATGATGCCAGCGGTAGCCACGGCAACGCCTATTCCCATCATGTTTTTCCCCCCTGCAACCAACGCATCCCAGATCTGGTGAAGGCTGAGCTTAAAGGCGCCCCAGAGAGACTCCTTAGCGATATATGCCTTGATAAAATTCTGCACCACAATCAATATAGCCAACACCTGAATTGCCCGATAAGCGGCAAGTTGCGGTGTATGGCGGAGGATCATCAATTCGTAAATAAGGTAAAACATGGGGATCAGAAAATGGAGTCCCTTCAAAAGAGTTCTAAAAAACTGAGGTAACTGCGCTTTTTTAAGACCCTTTAACCCAAGCTTTGAGGCCTCTAAATGGGTGATATAAATCAGAGCGATATAAGAGATTATAGCCGGTATGAAGGCGGCCTTCACCACCTGAAAGTATGGAAGATTACAGTACTCAGCAATGATAAAGGCAGCCGCACCCATAATGGGAGGCATGAGCTGGCCGTTGGTGCTCGCAGCTACTTCAACTGCCCCTGCTTTGTAGTCTGGATAGCCCACACTTTTCATAAGGGGAATGGTGAATGTCCCGGTGGTCACGGTGTTGGCAATACTCGATCCTGAGACCAGACCGGTCATACCACTCGCCAGAACCGCAGCCTTTGCCGGACCCCCTTTAAATCGTCCCAAAAGAGAGAAGGCAAGATCAATAAAAAACTTCCCACCGCCGGCCTTGTCCAGCATTGAGCCAAACAGAACAAAAAGAAAAACAATCATGGCTGAAACATCCAAAGGGATACCATAAATCCCTTCGGTAGAGATAGTCATCTGGCTCATAAAGCGACGAAATGAAACCCCCTTAAAGGCGATAACATCTGGCATATAGGGGCCGAAGAAAGCGTAAAAAATAAAGCCACATGCAACGATAAGCAGAAATGGCCCGAGCGATCGTCGTGCCGCCTCTAAGAGCAAAATGACAAGTACAACTCCTACAATAATATCCATGAGGATTGGTGCCCCTTGCCTTTCTGCCAATTCCACGTAATTTATGGCAAGGTAGAGCGCTGCAAGGGCTCCAATAATGCCAAACCCCCAATCAATAAACGAAATCCTGTTTTTGACCGACAAAAAGGAAAATATGCCTTTGAATTCTCTCTTTTTAAAGGCGGGATAACTTAAATAGACCAGCAGGATTGCAAAGCCCAAATGAATGGATCGGACATAGATTGAATCGAGGATAATAACCTCGGGAAGAGATAATTGAAATAACGACCAGGCAGCCGCAATACAGGGAATGATGTATCTGGTTACCCCTGAAAGCCTTCTCGAGCCAAATTCTGCCTCTTCAGCAATCTTCTCGGCGATTTTAGCCCCTTCATCAACCTCTTTGCTTTGATGTATGTCAGGTTTTTCCATACTCATAATTCCTCGATTAGTAATATCGTTTTCTCTATGATCTTTTTTCGACCAGACAAATCTTAATGAAAATCGTTATCTTGATATATGTGGGGAAATTCTCTGCGTGAGAACATATCAAAAAGGGCGTGGTAAATGCCACGCCCTTTTTGGACTTATTTCAGGCCTACCTCTTTATAATATTTCATGGCGCCCGGATGTATGGGCGCGCTTAATGCCTCCAGCATATTCTTTTTAGTGAGAACACCGTAAGCCGGGTGCAGCTTTTTGAAGGCATCCAGATTGTCGAAAACCTCCTTGGTAATCGCGTAGACGATATCATCAGGGATGTCAGCATTCGTACAGAATGTTGTTTTTACAGCAAAGGTATCAACATCTTTTTTGTTTCTCGCCATAGGATAAAATTTTATCGGAATGTAGGCCTTCGCATAGAAAGGCCACTTGGCAACAAGCTTATCAATGCATGCACCTGTTACAGGAACAAAATGCACCTTTCTTCTTCCACTGGTTGCCTCTTTGATGGAGCCATTAGGATGACCCACTGTGTAGAAAAAGGCGTCGATTCGGCCATCCTGGAGGAACTTGGCGGACTCATCAGCCTTGAGACCCTCAGCCCTCATATCCTTCTTCAAATCTATGCCACAGGCGGCAAGTGCATCTGTGGAGTTACCTCTCTGGCCGGAACCGGGGTTTCCAATATTGACATGCTTTCCCCTGAGATCCATGAATTTCTCAATCCCGGTGTCATTTCCGGCCACCAGCACGATAGATTCAGGGTGGAAACTACAAATCGCCCTGAGGTTTTTTTGTGGCCCCTTATCTTTCCAGTCTTTGATGCCATTCCATGCCTGGTACTGCCGGTCAGACTGAATTAAGCCAAATTCTAGGTCACCGGCCATGACTGCATTGACATTAAATACCGAACCCCCCGTGGACTCGACAGTTACCCGGAGATTATATTGTTTTCTTTTCTTATTGACAATCTTGCCAATAGCACCACCAGTGGGGTAATAGATACCGGTTACACCACCTGTTCCGATGGTAACGTATGTAACTTTGGCCGGGCAGGTTTCTACATGAACAAATGAGAACACCATAACCACTGCCACTGCTAAACCGAGTAAAAATATCTTTTTCATTACTTCCTCCTTACTAATAATAATTGTTTATTGTACGTTATTCCTTGGCCCTAAAAATTGATAGACTCACCTCCTTTCTTATATAATTTTGCCACCAAGACCCAAAGCCACCAAGATGATAGCATTATTCTTTTAAAACTGGATTTGCTGACCGTCATATTATAATGAAATTTTCACTTGCTGATGAAAAAAAATAACTCATATTTCTTCTTTGTGTCTTGGTGACTTAGTGGCTGAGTATTTACAAATTTTTTACGAAATATAGGTCTGGAATTCCTCAAATGTGTTTTCAAGTTTATTAAGTGCAGATATAGCCTTATCTTTTTTCCTTAGAGCTATTTCAGCAATTAAGGCATTTATCAGGCTCATTGGAGCAGCGTAGGATTCTATGTACGTTGGAATCTTTGTGTTTGCAATAAGTGTTACATTGGCTAATTTGGCGATAGGAGATAGCTCGCTATTGGTTATGGCAATAACAGAGGCCTCTTTTTTCTTAATCTTTGCAGCAAGATCGAACGACTCTCGGGTGTATCGTCTAAAACTGATAACCACCAGAGCGTCATCTTTTCTTACCCCAAGGACCTGTTCAGGTATATCACCAATTCCTGGTTTAAGCAGTATGACTTTATTTAAAAAAAACCTAAGGTCAAAGGCTAAATAAAAGGCCAATGCATAACTGGACCTTAAACCCAGGACATATATAGACCTGGCTGAGCATAGTTTTTTTACTGCCTCTTCAAACAATTGATCAGAGATGGTGGCCCTCAATGTTCGGATATTTTCGACATCGCCATTTAAAATTTCTGCAAAGATATTCCCTGGACCCTCTAAGCTATCTGCCGAGTCAGCCAACCTTTTTGTAGTAGAAAAGTCTTTTACCACCCGCTGGGCAATTTCTTTTTTAAACTCTGAGAAACCAGAAAACCCGAGGTTACTTATAAGTCGTGTGACTGTAGCCTCTGATACATTGGCTTTCTTTGCGATCTGAAAAGAGTTTAGAAGAAAGGCCTCGTTAATATTGTCATGGAGATAGTAAGCAACTTTCTTCTGGCTTGGTGTTAGTTTCGGGTAATGAGAAGAGATTTGATCAAGGATATTTTTCATTACTTATTGATGAAAATGTTTCATCTAAAATATTTTAATGAAATCTTTTCTTTTTATTTATTTATTTATTTATTTTGTCAAGTTTTTTATTTTTTTTATTTTTTTTAATTTGTAGGCTTGAAAATCTTATTGACAAAGCAAAGGGATAAAAATTATAAATTAGCCACATAAAAAAGTAGGTATCTGCTTAATAAATAGGGGCAAGTGCCTTTGGATACTGATGGATACACACCTATTGGATTCCCGCTTACGCGGGAATGACAGGCACTTATCTTATCTCCTCATTCCCGCGTAAGCGGGAATCCATGAGTTATTACCCCTAAATATCGAACTGTTACAAAAATACTGTCTCTGGCATTTTGCCTATTATAGTTAAAGCTATATAAAGAGATTATAAGCTATTATGTGAGGTCACTGCTGTCCCAACGTTGGGAAAAAACAGACTTTTAATAGCCTAACTTGCTGATTTTACTAAACCATGTTTTTCAAATGAGTTTCAAGTCGATAACATCTAAAAGAGCTAGTAAACCTTTATCTGGTAAAGCTTTAAGGGATTATTATTGTCCAACATTGGGACACTACTGATTTGAGGTATAAATGAAGAAAGGCAATATAGGCTCAGTGATGGTGGTAGGCGGCGGCATCACCGGTATGCAGACTGCTCTGGATTTAGCTGATTCAGGCTACTATGTATATCTTATTGAAAGATCCCCGTCCATAGGTGGTGTGATGTCCCAGCTAGACAAGACATTCCCCACCAATGACTGTGCCATGTGAATTATTTCACCCAAACTGGTCGAGGTCGGCCGGCATATAAACATTGAGCTTCTTACACTCTCTAAAATTGAAGCCATAAAGGGTGAGGAGGGAGACTTCCAGGTCACTGTTGTACAGCATCCCAGATATGTCGATTTGAACAAGTGCATCGCCTGCGGGCTGTGTGCGGAAAAGTGCCCCAGAAAGGTTGATGATGAATACAATGAGGCCCTAAATAAAAGGAAGGCCATCTATGTCCAATACCCCCAGGCGGTACCCCTCAAATACAGTATAGATGCCCAACACTGTATCTTCTTTGAGAAGGGAAAGTGTAGGGCATGCGAGAAGTTCTGTCCCAGTGGTGCGATCAACTTTGAGGACACTGAAAAAGAGATCAATCTCCATGTGGGTTCAGTGATACTTGCTCCCGGCTTTGAGACGTTTGATCCGGCTATCCGTGATACCTACGGATACAAAAGATCGCCCAATATTTTAACCAGTCTTGAATTTGAAAGAATTCTTTCCTCATCCGGCCCCTTCGGAGGACGTTTAACAAGACCATCTGACAATAAAGAGCCGGAGAGAATAGCATGGCTTCAATGTATAGGTTCAAGGGATCTACATGATGGTGCGTATCCTTACTGCTCAGCAGTGTGTTGCACCTATGCCATAAAAGAGGCTATGGTCGCCAAAGAACATATGAAAGGAGCCCTTGATACCACTATATTCTATATTGATATCCGGACATCTGGCAAGGATTTTGAGGGATATTATAACCGGGCCAGGGATAAAGAAGGGGTTCGCTTCATAAAATCGAAGATCACAAACATTGTTGAGACAAATGGCACTCAAAATCTCGTTATACATTATATTGATGAAACGGGAAGAAGAGTTGAAGAAGAGTTTGATATAGTGGTCTTATCTGTGGGCCTCTTTGTGTCAGAGGAATCAGTAGACCTTTCCAGAAAATTCGGTATCGATCTTGATTCCCATAATTTTGTAGCGACTAATAGCTTTTCCCCTGTCAACACCTCCACCCCAGGCATCTTTGTCTCAGGCTGTTTCCATTCCCCCAAAGACATCCCCTCATCTGTTACAGATGCAAGTGCTGCTGCTGCACAGGCAGGTGCCATTCTCTCA
>Ga0315541_1000143_pt1 | contig 74706 bp, 65 predicted proteins | sample SalMarSW160190MG_FD_203095 | JGI IMG/M metagenome (GOLD analysis project Ga0315541, IMG submission 203095) | Salt marsh sediment microbial communities from the Plum Island Ecosystem LTER, Massachusetts, United States - Salt Marsh Sediment SW1601-190 ... | reverse complement strand
TCGCCTGGCTTGGGCTGACAGCTCCTGCCCGCGACCTGCCAGGCGTAGAGCCCCGGGCGCTGTCCCACTGATGATCCGCATAGTGACACCATTCTAGGTGTCACCCATGTTTCTGAACGAGCCCAGGAGGCGGGCGCCCCAGGCGGAGGAACGCACGCCGCCCTGTGCGCGACAAGCGCCGCCACGTGGGTACAGGTGGCCACTGGTGACTACTACGCGGGGGTTAGCTGCTTTTCCTTGACAGCGGCGAAGTAATTGATGCCCGCCAGCGGCTCGGCCGTCTGGACATCGTAGGTGGCATTGAGATAGGCCATAACAATCCTGCCCGGAACCGACTCTTCAGCGCCCACAGAAGCCTGCCCCAGCGGGCCTTGGACTGTCAGCGGCCCATGCATGCGGACATTCTGGCCATTGACGTACTTCACTTGTCAACCTCCAACCGACTATCCTGCGAGGAACTGTCAGCCCATCCTACGCGGAGCCGCGAGGGCTGGCAACGGAAGCGGCTACAGCCGCCGATAGACGTACCACTTGCTCTTCTCCTGCCTGCGTCTGCCCTGCCGCCGCGTGGGCAGCCAGTCCACATAGACTTCGTACACCTCGCCCTCGCTGGTGCGTAGCCGATAGTAAATGCGCTGAGGGCCGGACCGCCAGTCGTCGTGCCCGCGGATTGCCTGGCCGAAGCCATGCTCCTCCCAGCGCTGAAGAACATCGGCCACCTTGTATTCCTTGCCGCCGAGACGGAAGGCCACCGGAACGGGCGCGGCGTCCTCGCTTAGCTTCACCTCGATCGGCTTGCCGATGAACTCGACAGGCATAACCGCCTCCCATCAACAGCCAGCAGACGGCCCTAGCTGCCGGGCGCCGGGGCCAGCCTCGGGAAGAGCCGCTGGAAGATGCGCAGCACGTCCCCTTCCTCCCAGCTCACCAAGAGCTGGCTGGCCACGAAGATGGAGCTGTACGTTCCGGTCACCACGCCGATGAGCAGCACCAGCAGGAAGCTCTGAATCGTCACACCGCCTAGCAGGAGCAGGGCGGCGATGGTCACTATCAGGGTCAGTGACGTGTTGAGCGAACGGGCCAGCGTCTCGGTGAGGCTGACGTTGACGATCTCGGCGAACTCCACCCCCGGGTTACGCGTCACGTTCTCGCGGATACGATCGAACACAACGATGGTGTCATGCACACTGAAGCCGATGATCGTCAGCAGCCCCGTAATGAACATCGTGTTGATCTCCATCCCGAACACCTTGCCAAAGATGGAGAACGCCCCCACTACCACCAACGTATCATGGAGCACGGCAACAATGGCGCAAACGCCGTAGCGCCAGGGCTTGGGTAGATGGCGGAAAGCCCAGATTACGTACAGCAAAATGCCCCCTGCTGCCACCACCACCGCTATGGTCGCGTCGCGGGCGATCTCCCGCGAAACGATCTCCGACACGGAGGCGAAGTCGCGCACCGTGAACAAGCCAAAGCGATCCCCCAGGGCATCCTCGATGGCTTGCCGCCCAGAGGGCATGGCCGGGCCCACCGGCGGGACGTCCGCCATTGCCTCCAGTTCACCCATGCGGATGATGAAATCGCCCTCGCTGGTGCGCTGCACGCGCGCCTCGGCATGGCCAATGTCGGCCATTGCCGACCGCAGGTCCTCCGCCGCCACCGACTCGTCGAAGCGAATGGTCATGCTGGTGCCAGCGGCAAACTCAACGCCCGGCCTCAGAGCAGGCGCGATGAGCAGGGAGATGATGCCTGGAATCAGAATCACCACCGACAGCAGAAAGTACCAGCCGCGGCGATGCACGAAGTCCAGGAAGCCCGCGCCCTTGCTCGGCGAGGGATTGAACGAAGCCGGCGCAGGAGCACCAGGCATCCCAGCCCTCGCCTCGGCGGCGAACCACCCCAGGCGCCTGGCCAGCGCCGTCCCCACCAGCAATCGCAAGAAGGTGCGAGTGACGATTATCGCCGAGAACATACTCACCGCCACCCCGATACCCAGGGTGAGAGCGAAGCCCTTCACCAGGTTGGCACCGAACTGATCGCCGAACCACCACAGGATGCCGCAGGTGATAAATGTCGATACGTTGCTATCGCGGATGGCGGGCCAGGCGCGGGCGAAGCCGGTCTCGATGGCCACGACCAAACTACGGCCTGCCCTCAGCTCCTCCTTCATCCGTTCGAAGATGAGAATGTTGGCGTCCACGGCCATGCCCACCGAGAGGACGAAGGCGGCGATGCCCGCCAGGGTGAGGGTCACCGGTATGAGCTTGAAGATCATCAGCAGGACGGAGATGTAGGTGACCAAGGCCATGCTGGCCAGCATGCCGGACAGGCGGTAGTAGAGGACCATAAACAAAATAACGGCCAGGATGCCTATCTCGCCCGCCTGCACGCTGTGCCGTACCGAGTCGTCGCCCAGCGTGGCGTCCACCGTGCTCTCCTGGATCACCCGCAGGGGCACGGGCAGAGCGCCCGAATTGAGCTGGATCGCCAGGGTGCGCCCTTCCTCCAGGGGAACACCTTCAATCACAGCGTCGCCCCCAGTGATGTGCGACCTGATCGTGGGCGCCGAGATGATCTCCTCGTCCAGGAAGATGGCCATAGGCAGGGCAACGAGGCGGCCAGTGATCTGGCCGAAGAGCTCGCCGCCTTCTGAGTTGAAGTGAATGGAAACAACCGGCTCGGCACCAGCACCCATCAATTCCACGCGGGCGTTCGACTTGAGGAAGTGACCGGTGAGGGCCTTCTCCTTGCCATCGCTGCCGATGCCCGTCGCTGCCACCCACTGAAGGTCACCCGTGGGTGCGGTCTGGCCGGGGGCCAGGCAGAGCCACTGGTGCCCCTCGGCGGCCGGCACCAAGTTGGCCGGCCTGGCGGAATCCCCTGTTCCGACCACGTCTGACGGGACGGTAAAGGGCTCGCCGGTGGCATCGCTTATGCAGACGAAGTTGCCCTCCTCGTCCCGCTGCGGCTCCTTGAACTCCAGCTCGGCGGTGCGGCCGATGAGATCGCGAGCCTCCTCCGGAGTGATGCCCGGAAGCTGCACGGCCAGACGGTCGGACCCCTGCCGCTGGATCTCCGACTCGGCGACCCCCCAGGCGTTCACCCGCCTCTCGATGATGTCCTTGGCCCCCTCCATGGCGTCCTCCCGCTGGTCGGCGGGCACCTCACTGGTGTCAGCCTCCAGCAGGACGTACGTGCCGCCCTTGAGGTCGAGGCCCAGGCGCATCGTCTCCCGCTCGAAGCCCCCGACTTGCAGGCCGTGCCCCTTCGGCCAGGGGAAGAAGTCGGGCAGATAGCGCCCGGGGTTGGAAGGCCAAACGGTGACGATAGCAATGACAGTAAGGATAGCGATAAGAGCGAAAGTGAGAAGGTTAGCGCGATTGCGCATCAGAGCCTAGCCTCCGTCCGCTCCAGCTCCCGGCGGGCCAGGGCCAGCGCTTGCTCCCGCGTGGTCACCTCGCCTGCTGCCTGCGCCTCCTGCACCGCCTCCAGCAGCCGCCCCACCAGCGGCCCGGGCGCCAGGCTAAGGGCATCCATCAGGTCGTGACCCGTAACCAGCCGAGGCGGCGCCGCCAACTCCTCCTGGAAGCGCCAAACCAGGATGTAGCCCACCACGCCCAGGTGAGCCCGCCAGTCGTCCCAATCCAGGCGAGGCCCTACTGTGGCCAGGTGGTCGGCCAGGCTGAGGAAGAGCACGTCGATGCCGGCCTCACCCGTATCACGGAAGTAGCGGTAAAGAGCGCGACGGCTGGGCGGCCCGTCTTGAGCTATCTGAAGCGGCCGCAGGTGCTCCTTGACCATCGCCTCCACCTGACGCACCTCAGCGCCACTGAACCGCAGGCGTCTGGCCACGGCCGCTGCTCTCAGAGCCCCCGCCTGGGCGTGGCCGAAGAAGCGCATGCGGCCGTCATCGTCGATGGTCCTCGTCTCGGGCTTGGCGATATCGTGCAGGAGAGCGCCCAGCTTGAGAAGGGCCGGCCGGGTATGGCCCTGGGAAACCTCCTCCTGGAAATGCTCCCGAACCGCCGGGAACTCCTCCATTTTCTCCCATAGCTCGCGCCACAGACGAGTCCAGCGCCCATCAGCAGGCTTCTCAGAACCTAGGAGGACATCCAGGGCAGCCACCGTCTCCAGGCTATGGTCGAAGACGTCCCATTGGTGCTCCTTGGGCTGCTCCTCACCCTTGGTGGCGGCCACCTCCGGCAAGAGGGGCTCGAGAAGACCAAGCTCATCGGCCAGCCGCAGGCCTGGAGCCGCCTGCGGCGTGGCCAGGATGCGCATCAGCTCGTCCCGCTGGCGCTCCGGGGCCGCCTGTGAAAGGAGAGATGCATTTTCCGCCATGACAGCCGCCGTCCGAGGGTCGAGGACGAAGCCCAGCTCGGCACACAAGCGCAGCGCTCGCAGCAGGCGCAGGGGGTCAGCGCGAAAGACATCTGGCCGCACCATCCGCACAATCCCTTCGGCCAGGTCTCGCCTGCCGCCGCAGGGGTCAATGATCGACGGTTGTCGCTCACCCGCCAACCCCTCGACGGAGACAGCCATGGCATTGATGGTCAGATCGCGCTGAGCCAGGTCGGCCTCGATGTCCACCCGCAGGGGCAGAAGGTCCAGGCTGCAAATAGCCTCGCCGTCGGGCAGGACGATGCGGGCCGCTTTGTGCTCCTCGTGCAAGCGCACAAAGTGCCCCGCCAGGATGTCGGCCAGTCCCCGGCCCACCGACAGGGGGTCGGCAGCCACCGCCAGGTCCACATCGTGGCCCTCCCGCCCGAGCAGAGCATCTCGCAGGAAACCGCCCACTACATATGCCTCCAGGCTCTGAGAGTCCAGAAAAGAAGCAACCGCAGCGAGGACGGCCCTGGTCTGAGAATCGATCCCTAAGCTATCTGCTTCCACCTGTGACAACAAGCCGCCGGCCCTACAGCTCAGCGGGCACCTCCTCTTCCGGCCCTGGCGCCGTCTTTCTTAGTTCGTCCAGGCTTTCCAGATGATCGATGTACAGGACGCCGTTGATGTGATCGATCTCATGTTCCAGGGCCTGGGCCAGGAGGTCGTCCTTGGCCTTGATGCGCACCTGGCGGCCCTGAAGGTCGTGCCCCTTGGCGGTCACGCTCGCCGAGCGGCTGACCTCTGCCCAGTAGCCGGGAACGGATAGACAGCCTTCGGTCACCCTGCGCTCCCCCGAACGCTTGACGACCTCCGGGTTGATGAGGACGATGATCTCCTCGCCGGGGATGCCGATGATCACCACCCGCAAAGAAATGCCCACCTGAGGCGCCGCCAGGCCCACGCCCCCGGTGTCCCGCATGGTGTCGATCATGTCCTCAACCAGGCGCCGGATGGAACCATCCACCTGTGGCACCCGCTTCGCCCTCTGGCGGAGGACAGCCTCACCCAGTACCGTTATTGCTCGAACCGCCAAGGCAGAGCCTCCCGTCGCTCAAGCTATCGCTACTATTTTAGGACATAGTGTGCCTACTGTCGCCCCTCAACGGCATTCCATCGTGACTGGCGGGAACGTTCCGACCCCTTCGGGGCGTTCATATAGTAGGAGAACAAGATGGCCCAGGACCATCAGCCCGACGACGAGCTTGTCATCCTCTGTCAGAAGGGAGACCAGGAAGCCTTCCGCCAACTGGTCGACCGCTACGCACCCTTGGCCTATCGCACGGCGGCACTGATTGTCAATGACGGGCCGATAGCCGAGGACGTAGTACAGGAGGCTTTCGTTCTAGCCTGGCGTGGCATGGATAAGTTCAAACCTTACGGCTCTCTCAGGGCCTGGCTGCTGCGAATAGTGGTTAACCGCGCTCTCAGCCAGAAACGGCGAAAGCTCTTGCCCACCGTCGCGACAAGCAGCGACCAAATTGCAGCGGCTGAAGGCAGCGCCGTTGTCCATGACAGCTTGGAGCAATGGGAGCTTCATCATCTCATTCGTCAGGCTCTGGGCGAACTAAGGGAGAGCTACCGCCAGGTAATGATATTGAGGTACTTTGCTGAGCTCAGCGTGCCGGAGATTGCCAAGGTTCTCGGGTGGCGACAGGGCACCGTGAAGTCCAGGCTGCACCGAGCTCTTAGCGAGCTACGCGAGAGACTCGAGCCAGAGGTCATCGCGTCGCTGCACGAGGAATATCGTGAGGGAGGTGTACCACAGTGAGTCAGTCAGAGAAACTGTCCCCCTTGGAGGAGAGGATACGCCTCTACTACCAGGAGGAGGCAAGCCGAATCCCCATGCCGCAAGGCCTCAGCCAGCGCATCGTGGGAAAGGCGACATCGCCGTCAGCGGAGAAGCCAACACGCCGCCGCGGATTCCGCTTGTTCGCCCGTGGAGCGATAGCGGCTGCGGCGACCGCCGCGCTGCTCGTCGCCGCGCTGGTCGTCTGGGCCAATGTCGACCTGGGCGCCAGCACGGTCAGCGCTGAGGAGATAATGCAGCGCGTCGAGCAGAACTATCAAGAGGGCGACCCTGCGGGGGATATCCCTGTCTTCGGGAATGCGCCGAGCGCGCAAGGCCCTGTGGAGGTGCCGCTGCCAAGTTATGGCGTAGACGTGACGGAGCTCGTGCCGAACATGCGCGAGCTCTACAGGGTCAACGTGACTGGGGAGGAGACGCTGGACGGCCACGACTGCTACGTGCTGCTGGCCACGCCGCTGGGGAAAGACGAGCTGCCCGAGGGGCTAGAGCCGTCGCCGCCTGCCGACCAGATCGAGCTCTGGGTGGACAAGGAGACCAACCTGGTCCACCGCGTGCTCCTCTATTTCTCCACTCCGGAGGAACTGGAGGCCCACTTCGCGAACATGGGGCCGCCCGCAGAGCCCGCGCCGCTGCCGATCGACCTACCGCCAGAGCCCCTGCCGGCGCCGGAGGAAATGAGGCAACCGGAGCCGCCGCCGCTGCCGGCGCCCCCGCCGCCGGGGTTCACCATAACCCCGGAGCTTACTTACGCGGGCCTTCTTGGAGACCTGAGCGCGGTCCACGAGGTGACGGTGGTCAGGGAGGAAACCGTCGATAACAGGATCCACTACGTGTTGTCGCTGGTGCTCAAGCCCTTGCCAGAGTTGGAGGGAGTGGAGCCCCCACCGCCACCGGAGGGAGCGGAGCCTTCACCACCGCCGCCGATCGAGATGGAGGTTTGGGTGGACGCTGAGAGCAGCCTGGTCACCGAGATGCAGTTCACGGCTCCCGACGCCGGCGGCGGAGGAATAATACTGGACTCCGGCCCGGGGCAGTAGTTCGCGAAGCCCAGCCGGTCACAGGAGGCTGACGGGGTCTACATCTATTGTCCAGCCCTGAGGGAAGGAGAGCCCTCGCAACAGCTCGGCGGGGTCGTCACCGCGGAGGAGGATCTGCCAGCGGTGGCGGCCCCGCATCTTAGGCACGAAGGAAGGAGCAGGGCCCAGGACGTCCAGGTGGGGAATGCCCTGGACGTCCCTCTCCCGGCGCAAGGTCTTGGCCAGGCGAAGGGCCTGCTCCTGAGCGTAGAGCGGGTTGGTGTGGGCGAAGATCAGCCGCGCCAGCCGCCCGAAGGGGGGATAGCCCAGGCGCCGTCGCAGGGCCGCCTCGTGCTCATAGAAAGCGGCGTAGTCGTGGTGGGCGGCCGCCTGGATCGCCCAGTGGTGGGGGGTGTAGGTCTGGATGATCACCCGCCCGCCCAGCGGCCCCCGACCGGCCCGGCCAGCCACCTGCTCCAGGAGCTGAAAGGTGCGCTCGCCGCTGCGGTAGTCGGGCAGATTGAGGCTCACGTCGGCCAAGATCACCCCCACCAGGGTCACCGAAGGCATGTCCAACCCCTTGGCGATCATCTGGGTGCCGATGAGGATGTCCGCCTCCTTGGCCAGAAAGCGGGCCAGGATGCGTTCGTGAGCGCCCCGATGGCGGGTGACGTCGCGGTCCCAGCGCAGGAGGCGGGCCTGGGGGAAGGCGCGCGCGGCCTCCTGCTCCACCTTCTCGGTGCCGATGCCCATGAAGCGGATGCGAGGGCTACCGCACTGAGGGCAGCGGTCGGGCAGACGCCGCCCGCGATGACAGTGGTGGCAGATGAGTCGCCCCTCGCTGGCGTGATAGGTAAGGGAGACGGCGCAACGAGAGCAGGTGGGCACGTAGCCGCAGTCGCGGCACTGAACGAAGGATGCGGCACCGCGGCGGTTCAGGAAAAGGATGACCTGCTCATCGGCGGCCAGGGCCTCGGCCAGCGCCTGAGCCAGCGAGCGGCTAAAGATGCTGCGATTGCCCGCCTTCAGCTCCTGGCGCAGGTCCACCACCTCCACCCCGGGCAGGGGCCGCACGACGCAGGAGCGCCCATCGCCCGAGACGAGCGGCTGCACCCGCTCCCTCAGCTCCAGCAGGCGATAGCCGCCAGAACTGGCCCGATAGTAGCTCTCGAGGTCGGGCGTAGCGCTCCCCAGAACCAGGGCGGCCCCCGTCAGCTCGGCCAGCTTCTCGGCCACCCGGCGGGCGTGGTAGCGGGGCGCCGGGTCCTGCTGCTTGTAGGTCCACTCATGTTCTTCATCCATGACGATAAGGCCCAGGTCGGGCTGAGGGGCGAAGATGGCGCTGCGGGGCCCGACGACCACTGCGTAGTGACCATCGCGGATGCCCCGCCACTGATCGAACTGCTCGCCCAGAGAGAGGCCGCTGTGCATTACCGCCACCCGGCCAGGGAAGCGCTCGGCGAAGCGGCGCACCGTCTGTGGCGTCAGAGATATCTCCGGCACCAGAACGATGCCCCGCTTGCCCAGAGCCACCGCCTTTTCCAGGGCCTGAAGGTAGATCTCTGTCTTGCCGCTGCCGGTGACGCCGTGCAGGAGAAAGACCGCGGGTGAGCCGCCGTCGCCAGCCGCCGAACGCTCCATCACCTGGGCGATCTCTTCATAGGCTGCCTGCTGCTCTGCCGTCAGGATCGGCGGCTCTCGCGGAGGATATGACCTGGCAGCCAGGGGGTCGCGCTCCACCTCGACCTCCTCCAGCACCACCAGCCCCCTGTCCACCAACCCTTCCAGGCCGGCGCTGGTGATGCGAGTGCGGGCACGCAGTTGCGCTAGCGGCACGAGCGGTCCCTCTTCGGCCAGAGCCGTCAGCGCAGCCGCCGGCCGCCGTCTCCTGGCCGAGGTGTCCATCTCCTTGGCTCGCTTCCGCGCCTCCCTGGGCTTCACCAGCAGGCGTACGTGGGGCACCAGCTTAGGCTTCACCTTGGGACGGGCCAGCTCATAGGTTCGCTCCACCAGCTCGCGGCGCACCAGTGCCTCCACCGCCCCCGACAGACCGCGGAGCCTCAGTTCCTTGCGCAGCTCTTCCAGCTCCACCTGGCGACGGCCTGCCACCTGCTCCAGCACCTCCTTCTGGCGAGGCGTCAACTCCAGGGAGGGCACCTCCTCGGCCGAGACCAGCGGTCGCAGAACGGTGAGGGGCTTACGCCGAAAGCCCGGCGGAAGCATAAGGGCCACGCAGTCGAACAGGGGAGCCAGGTAGTGGTCGCTGATCCAGCGGGCCAGGATGGTGTGATGAGGCAAGAGCAGTGGCCGCGAATCCATGGGGGCGATGATATCCCGCGTCTCGGGGTAGGCAGGCTGGTCCGTCACCTCCAGCACCACCCCCTGAAGGGTGCGGTTGCCGAAGGGGACATACACAGCCTGCCCCTCCGCCACCGCCAGGCCGGCGGGCAGAGAGTAGGTGAAGGCGCGGCGATGGGGCGCAGTGGAGTTGACCGCTACTTCCGCGAAGGGCATAGACAACCCATCCCAGGCCAATATATCACCGCCCGATCGCAGATCAAAACGGGGGCTGTCATCACAGCCCCCGCATTTTCCTTCCGTCGGCGCAATTATTCCGCGTCGGCCTCCTCTTCCTCCTCGTCGGCTCTGGTCTTCCGCTGCTCGCGAGGTGGCCTGCGCGCCTCCTTAATGCGAGCAGCCTTGCCCGTCAGGCCCCGCAGATAGTACAGCTTGGCCCGACGCACTCGCCCCCGCCGTGTTACCTCCACCTTCTCCACCCGCGGCGAGTAAACAAGGAATGTCCGCTCGACCCCCACGCCGTGAGTAACACGCCGCACGGTGAAGCTTGAACTGCTGCCCGCCCGGCGCCCGCGAATGACCACGCCCTCGAACACCTGCGTGCGCTCCCTGTCCCCCTCCACAACCTTCACGCTCACCCGCACGCTGTCGCCGGGGTGGAACTCCTCGATTTCGGGTCGCTCTTTCAACTCTACCAGCGATGTCAGATCTGTCATGACTACCCTCTAGTGAACTACTGGCTGGGTAAATTAGTCAATAGCCACTGCTTCTCTTCCTCCGTCAGGTCAGCGCGGGCTAGCAGGTCGGGCCGCCATTGGGCTGTGCGCAGGAGGCTCTGCCGGCGACACCAGCGGGCGATCTCGCCGTGATTACCCGACAGGAGCACCTCCGGCACGCTCATCCCCCGGAACTCAGCCGGCCGCGTGTACTGGGGATGCTCCAGCAGGCCCTGAGCGAAGGAATCGTCAGCCGAGGACAGGGGTGAGCCCAGGGCGCCCGGGATCTGGCGCACCACAGCGTCGACCACTACCATGGCCGCCAGCTCGCCCCCCGACAGCACGTAATCGCCGATGCTGACCTCATTGGTAGCCAGGTGCTCGTGCACGCGAGCGTCCACGCCCTCGTAGTGACCACAGATGAGGATGATCCTATCGTGGCGGGCCAGCTCCACCGCCACCTCCCCGTCGAACAGCCTGCCCTGAGGGGTCAAGAGAACTACTGGCCCCCGCTCCGGCGCCTGGCCCTGAACGTCCTCCACAGCGGCAAACAGCGGCTCGGGCTTCATCAGCATGCCCTGCCCACCGCCGAAGGGATAGTCGTCCACCGTGCGATGCCTATCGCTGGCGTAGTCACGAATGTCGTGAAGGAATATCTGGACGATCCCCTTCTCCACCGCCCGCTTGACGATGCTCTCCTCGAAGGGGCCACGGAACATGCCCGGAAAGATGGTTAGGATATCGATGCGCATGACGCTTGCTATCCCTGCAACCGCTCCACGCCCTCGCCTGTGGCCAGGTGGTCTCCTCCCTCGCCCCGCACCATCTCCACGGCATGGGGCAGCACCGGCAGGAGGTAGGCCAGGTTCTGGCGCACACCCCGCTCGCTGCCCGGCAGGTTGATGATCAGGGTGCGACCACGCACGCCAACCACGGCCCGGCTGATCATAGACATCGGGGTATGCTTTATCCCCTCCTGGCGCATAGCCTCGGCCATGCCCGGCACCAGCCGATCCACCGCCGCCAGGGTGGCCTCAGGAGTGACATCCCGCGGCGAGAGGCCAGTGCCGCCGTTGGTAACGATCAAGGCTAGGTCTGCCTCATCGGCCCAGCTCCGCAGGCGAGAGGCGATGACCTCCTTCTCGTCGGGCACCACTTCATAGTGCTCTACCGTCGCCTCCAGGGAGGCCAGCATCTCGCGGATAGCCTCGCCGCTGGTATCGGCCCGCTCGCCACGCGCCCCCTTATCGCTCACTGTGAGAATGCCGACCCGCAAGGCCATGATCGTCTCCCTGGCCAAATTATCCGAAATTCCCACAAATTCCCCTGGGTTCTACTTGACAAGAAATCAGCTAGTGGTAAGATATCCCACGAAGTGGGGAATCGTGGGGCTTCCCCCTTTGCATTCTTTGCTCACCGATAATACCACAAGCGTTGTTCGTGGGGGAAGCCTCCCTAACATCAGGCCACTAGGAGGCCTAGCATGGCCTTTCGGGGCACGTATGAGCACACCCTGGATGACCGCGGGCGAGTAGCGATTCCCGCCCGCTATCGCCATCTGTTCAGCGAGGGCATCATCCTGGTGCAGAGCGAGGACGGCTGCGTCGAGCTGTACAACCCCCACGACTTCGAAGTGAGCTCCGAGGCCTACACCACCGAGGCGGTCGCCACCAGGCACGGTCGCCATCTTCGCCGCACTCGCTTCGCCCCGGCCTTCGACGCCGAACTCGACCGTCAGGGGCGAGTCGTCGTCCCGCCATTCCTGCGCCAGTGGGGCGACCTCAACGGAGGTGTCATCATATGCGGCCGTGAGGATTGCCTGGAGATATGGAATCCCCAGCGCTGGGCCGAGGAGATGGGCCGAATGGGCCAGGCCACAGCAGAGGAACACAGGTAGCAGGCAGCAGGGCGGTGAGTACAACGACCCAGTCGACAGTAAGCCACACGCCGGTCATGGTGGAGGAAGTGCTGCAGGCTCTGGCGGTCCAGCCTGGCGGTCGCTACGTGGACTGCACCGTCGGCGGCGGCGGCCACGCCGAGGCCATTCTCGAGCGCGCTTCGCCAGGCGGCCTTCTCCTGGGCATCGATGCCGACCCCAGAGCCCTTCAGATAGCCCACAGCCGGCTGGCCCGTTTTGGCGATGCTTTCCTGCTGGTGGAAGGAAACTTCCGCGACGTGCAGACCATCTGCCACAGCCGCGGCTTTGCCCCTGTGCACGGCGTCCTCTTCGACCTGGGCCTCTCTTCCCTGCAACTGGCCGAGGAAGGTCGCGGCTTCAGCTTCCAAACGGAGGCTCCCCTGGACATGCGCTTCAGCCCACAGCAGGCGATCACCGCAGCAGACATCGTCAACACCTACACTGATGAGGCCTTAGCCGACCTCCTCTGGCGCTACGGGCAAGAGCTTCACAGCCGCCGCATCGCCCGCCGCATCGTCCGAGAACGGCCCCTGGAGACCACGACCCAGCTAGCCAGGACGGTGGAAAAGGCGGTGGGCCGCGGCTACCGTCGCATCCATCCTGCCACCCGCACCTTCCAGGCCCTACGCATCGCTGTTAATCAAGAGCTGGAAAACCTGTCGGCCGCCCTCGACGGAAGCGGCGACCTCCTGGGCTACGGAGGACGGCTGGTGGCCATCAGCTTCCACTCACTGGAGGATGCCATCGTCAAGAACTTCTTCCGCCAGGAGTCGCGCGACTGCATCTGCCCGCCGGACGTGCCGACCTGCGTCTGCGGCCACAAGGCCAGCCTGAAGTTGGTAACGCGGGGCGCTGTCAGGCCCACGCCGGCCGAGGTGGCAGCCAACCCACGCTCCCGCAGCGCCCGCCTGCGGGTGGCGGAAAGGCTGTAACGTCATGGCAAGAGGGCATGCGGCCATCGCTGATGAGCGTCCTGCCCCACGCGCCAAGGGGCGGCCTCTCGCCATGCCGGTGGTGCTGACCATTGCCCTGGTGGCCGTCGGTCTGGCTGGTCTCTTGCCGCTGCTTCAAAGCAGCCAGGCGACCACCACCGGCTACAACATCCGCCAGTTGGAGCGCCAGCGCAACGATTGGGAAGCGCGAACCCACGAGCTGGAGGCAGAGGTCGCCTCCCTGGCAGCCCTGGACCGCATCGAGAAGGAGGCCCGCCAGCGTCTGGACATGCAGACCCCCGAGCACACCGTGTACCTCAGCGTGGACGTGGCCAGCCCAGAGAGCCAGCCCGTCCCCGACCGCTTCCTGCCTCCCAAGAAGCAGGAGAGCGCCAAAGAAGACCAATCCTGGTGGCAGTCCTTCCTGGATCTGCTGCCCTTTCCCTGATACGGCTCCAAATGATCGAGCGCAGTCAGACACAGCCGAAGCACATTCAACAGAAGGGAAGAAACTTTCGAGAACTAATGTCGTGTAACCTGGCGGACGGTAAGTAGTGGCAAGACAAGGCAACGGCATCTCCAGGCGGCTGGGAGTAGTGATAGTCCTTCTCCTCATAGCTACCCTCGGCCTGGTGGGTCGCCTGGCTCACCTCCAGCTCGTGAATCACCAGGAGTACCAAGAACGGGCCCAGGAGGAACACCAGGGCAGCCTGGTCTTGAACCCCCGCCGCGGCGCCATCCTCGACCACAACGGCTACCCCCTGGCCGCCAGCGTCGATGCCTACGACGTCATGGTGGATAGCCAGGTGTGGGAGAACTCTGGCCAGGCCCAGCAGCGGGCCGAGGCTCTTGCCGATGTCCTGAACCGGCCGCCGCAGCATATTCTCACCGACCTGAGCACATCCATAACCCGCGAGGTCATCGTCGGCCGCGGGCTGGACTATCAAGGCAGCCTGCGTGTGGAAGACCTGGGCCTGCCAGGCGCCAGGCTGGTGCGTACCAGTCGTCGTGTCTACCCAGAAGGGAATCTGGCGGCGTCACTGATCGGTTTCATTGGCCGGGACAATGTCGGCCTCACCGGTCTGGAGGCTGACTACGATCGTGACTTAAGTGGCGCCGCCGGTTCCCTATCCTACGAGCGCGATGGCCTGGGCAACAAGATCGCTCTGGGCTACAGCAAGCGGGTACCGCCCGAGCCGGGGGCGGACATCGTTCTCACCATCGACCGCTACATGCAGCGCCTGGCCGAGCGGGAGCTGGACGACACCATCAAGCAGCACGAGGCCAGCGGCGGCACCATCATCATCATGGACCCCCGCACGGGGGCCATCCTGGCCATGGCTAGCCGCCCTTCCTTCGACCTGACCCAACTCGACCTCAGCGATGAGAGCAAAACGGATCTGTACCGCAATCGGGCCATCACCGACCTGTATGAGCCAGGCTCCGTCTTCAAGGTGATAACCATGGCCGCTGCCCTCGACGCTGGCCTGGTGTCGCCCGAGAGCGTGTACGTAGACGAAGGCGTAGCCCGCATCTCCGGCTGGACTATCGTCAATTGGGACCACGGCGCTCATGGCACCCAGACGGCCACTCAGGTCCTGGTCAAGAGCCTGAACACCGGCGCCGTCTGGCTGAGCGAACTCCTGGGCCCGGACCGCTTCTACGACTACGTTTTCCGTTTTGGCTTCGGCCAGCCCACCGACATCGGCCTGTCGGGGGAGGCGGCGGGCCAGGTGCGCACCCCCGCCGAAGACGAGTGGGCAGAGGTGGACATGGCCACTAATTCCTTCGGCCAAGGGGTCAACGTCACGCCCTTGCAGCTCATCACTGCCATCTCCGCTATTGCCAATGACGGCAAGCTGATGCGACCTTATGTCGTGCAGGAGATCGGCCGCGGCGATGACCGCCAGGTGTTCCAGCCGCTGGAAGTGCGCCAGGTCACCACTGCCGAGGCGGCCAACACCCTTACCCACATGATGAACGCTGTGGTGGATAGCATCACGACCATGTACGCCGTCTCCGTGCCGGGCTACCGAGTAGCGGGCAAGACGGGCACGGCATCCATCTCCCTCCCGAGCGGCTACAAAGAAGATGCCTACATTGCCTCTTTCGCTGGCTTCGTTCCCAGCGAGGATCCCGTTCTCGCCATGCTGATAAAGATCGACGAACCCAAGGATGTGCCCTGGGGCTCAGCGGTATGCGCCCCCGCCTTTGCTCGCATGGCCCAGTCCATCCTGAACTACCTTAAGGTTCCACCAGCACCGGAGGCTCTAGTGCATGAGAGCTCTTAGGGATAAGATCGGGCCATGCCAACCACTCAAGACATAACGGCAGCTCTCGACCCCCTACTTGTCGCCGTGAGCCGAGCCATCGAGCGACAATCGTTCAGCGGCGTGGCCATCGATTCGCGTCAGGTGCAGCCCGGCGACCTGTTCATAGCCCTGCCAGGCGAGCATCGCCACGGCCACGAGTTCATTGCCGATGCCATCAGCCACGGCGCTACAGGAGTGATCGCCCAGCGGCAGCCACCCGACCTGCCCCAGGAGGTCTCCTTCTTCCAGGTTGACGACACCCTTGCCGCCCTGCAGCGCCTGGCCGCCTACTGGCGCGGCAAGCATAGGGTGAAGGTGGTAGGCATCACCGGCAGCGTGGGCAAGACCACCTGCAAGGAGCTGACAGCCGCCGTCTTGAGCTCTGGCTATCAGGTGCTTAAGAGCGAGGCCAACCTGAACACGGAGATTGGCCTGCCCTTGACCCTCCTCCAGCTCGGGCCAGAGCACGAGCGGGTTGTGCTGGAGATGGGCATGTACGGCCTGGGCGAGATTGGCCTCCTCTGCCAGATAGCCCGCCCCCAGATGGGCGTGGTCACCAACGTCGGCCCGGTTCACCTGGAGCGCCTGGGCACCCTGGAGGCCATCGCCGAGGCCAAGGCGGAGCTGGTGGAGAGCCTGCCGCCTGACGGCTGGGCCATCCTCAACGGGGACGACCCCCAGGTGGCGCCCATGGCCAAGCGCACCACCGCCCACGTCGCCCTCTTCGGCGAATCACCCCAGTGCTCCGTGCGAGGCACTGTTCTGTCCACCAGCGGTCTGGAGGGCATCTCCTTTCGCCTGACCTGCGACGATGAGTCGGTAGATGTCTCGGCGCCCTTGCCAGGCCGTCACAACCTCTACAACGCCCTGGCAGCCGCCGCTGTCGGCCTGGCCGATGGGCTGTCCCTTCAGCAGGTAGCCGCCGCCCTGGCCACGGCCGACGTCCCCCTCCGCCTGCGAGCCCTCAGCGGCCCTCGGGGCAGCACCATCCTGGACGATACCTACAATGCCAGCCCTACCTCCATGCTGGCCGCCCTCGACCTCCTGGCCGAGCTTCCCGGTCGCCGCCTGGCCCTTCTGGGCGACATGCTGGAGCTGGGCGGCTTCGAGGAAGAGGGACACCGCCTGGTGGGCGAGCGAGCAGCGCTAACCACCAACATCCTTTACACCCTGGGCGAGCGAGGACGGATCATCGGCGAGGCTGCCCAGGCGGCCGGCCACCAGGAGGTGCGCTTCCTGGCCTCTAAGAAAAAAGCGGCGGCAGCCATCCGCGAGACATTGAGCGAGGGCGACCACTTGCTGGTCAAGGCCTCGCGGGTCATGGCTCTGGAGACGGTAATCGAGGAACTGACGGGCTGACATGGTTCGAGCCCTAGTGCTGGGAGCGATGGCTTTTGTGCTATCGGTGGTAGTGGGGCAGCCGCTTGTGGCCTTTCTGCGGCGGCGAGGGCTGGGCAAGGAGATCAGCTCCGATGGCCCGCCCTCCCACTCGACCAAAGCGGGCACGCCCACCATGGGCGGAGTGCTCATCTTCGCCATGGCCCTGCCTATCACTCTGGCCGCCAACATAGTGGACCGCCTGTCCATCCTCCTGCCCCTGGGGACGATCGTCGCCGCTGGCCTCCTGGGCCTGGTCGACGACCTGCGCACCATCATCGGGAGGGCCCGAACGGGCCTCAACAAGCGCCTCAAGGTCTTGCTGCTCACCGCCCTCGGCCTGACAGCCGCCCTCGTCCTCTACTTCGCCCTGGATGTGCAGGACGTGAAGATCCCCTGGGCTGGCGAGTTCGATCTGGGCCCCGGATATATACTGCTGGCGGTGCTCATCATCCTCTTCACCACCACCGCCGTGGCCATCACCGACGGTCTGGACGGCCTGGCTGGCAGCACCACCGCCCTCGCCTTCCTAGCTTATGGCGTCATCGCTCTGCTCCAGGAGCAAACCTACCTGGCCACCTTCTGCTTCACCGTTGTGGGAGCAACCGCCGGCTTCCTGTGGTACAACAGCTACCCCGCCCAGGTGTTCATGGGCGACACGGGTGCCCTGGCCCTGGGCTCCTCCCTGGCGGTAGTCGCCCTGATGACCGGCCACTGGCTGCTCCTGCCCATCATCGGTATCGTCTTCGTCCTCGAGGGACTATCGGACGTTATTCAGATCGCCTACTTTCGCCTTACCGGGGGCAGACGCATTTTCAGGATGAGCCCCCTGCATCATCACTTCGAGCTGCTGGGCTGGTCGGAGCCCCAGGTGGTGATGCGATTCTGCCTTTTGGGAATCGTGGGCTCCCTTCTGGGAGTGGCCCTGGCGTCGAAGGTGTAGACGGGACTATGGCAGGCCAGCACGACTTCAAGGGCAAGCAGGTGACGGTGGTCGGCCTGGGGATCGAAGGGCTGGACCTGGTGCGCTTCCTCCATTCCCAAGGCGCCCGCATCACCGTCAGCGACGCCAAGCCCGCCGACAAGCTTCGGGCCCGACTGGAGCAGATCGCCGACGTTCCCGCCCGCCTCTCGCTCGGCGCCAACGACCCCCAGGACCTGCTGGCCGCCGACGCCATCTTCCTCTCCCAGGGCGTGCCCCTCGGTCTGGCCGGTCTGGCAGAGGCCCGCCAACGAGGCATACCCATCAACTCGATGTTCAAGCTCTTCCTGGAGCTCTGCCCGGCGCCGCTGGCCGGTATCACCGGCAGCAGCGGCAAGACGACGACCACCGCCCTGGTGGGGGAGATGTTCCGCTGTGACGGCCGCCCTCACTTCGTGGGGGGCAACATCGGCGTCGGCCTGCTATCGCATCTAGCCGACCTGACGCCCGACACGTGGGTTGTCCTGGAGGTAAGCCACACCCAGCTTCAGCTCCTGCCGGAGCGCAGCCCCAACGTGGCCTGCCTGCTGAACATCACGCCCAACCACCTGGACCGCTTCTCCTGGGACGAGTACCGCCGCCTGAAGGCCGACATCCTGTGCCACCAGAAGAGCGACGACTACGCCATTCTGGCCTACGACGACGCCGAGACGCGCGCCCTCGCCGAGCGCGCCCCAGGCGAGGTCCTTTACTTCAGCCTGGCCTCGGACGTCCCCGGCGACGGCGCCTTCCTCCGCGACGGGTGGGTTGTTTCCAGACGGGGCGGCCGCGAAGAAAGGCTGTTCCCCATCGACAGCCTGCGCCTGCCGGGCCGCCACAATTGGGCCAACGCTGTGGCCGCGGCCGCCGTGGCCAGCGTCTGCGGCCTAAGCCCACAAGCCATCGCCCGAGCAGCGGCCGAATTCCAGGGGCTGCCCCATCGCCTGGAATTCGTGCACGAGCTCGGCGGCGTCGCCTACTACAACGATAGCATCGCCACCACCCCCGAGCGCACCCTGGCCGGCCTGCGCTCCTTCAGCCAACCGCTGCTCCTCCTCCTGGGCGGGCGCGAGAAGCACCTGCCCCTGGAGGAGGTGGCCGAGGAGGCCTGCCGACGCTGCCGCGCGGTCATCTTCTTCGGCGAGTCGGGGCCGCTCCTAGAGGAAGCCGTACAGCGAGCCGCCGACCGGCGGTCGGCCGACGAGCGGCCCAGACTGATGCCGGTGACGAGCCTGGCCGAGGCCGTGGAAGCCGCTCGCGCCCTGGCCCAGGCGGGCGACGTGGTTCTCCTGTCCCCTGCCTGTACCAGCTTCGACGCCTATGACAACTTCGAGGAGCGGGGAGCCGATTTCCGCCGACTGATCCTGCACCTAGCTCAGGAGGTGGAGCCATCGCCACGGTAGAGACGGGCCGCCTGCGCGCAGGCCCACCCGACTACATCCTCATCCTGGCCACCGCCGCCCTGCTGGTGGTCGGCCTGCTGGTGGTGTACAGCGCCAGCTTCGCCGTCGGCCACCTGGAGTACGGCAACACCAACTACTTCATCGCTCGCCAGGCGGCCTTCGCCCTGGTGGGGCTGGTGCTGCTGTGGGTGTTCATGCGGATCGACTACCACCTACTGCGGCCCCTGAGCATAGCCATGATGGCCATCGCTCTGGTCGGCCTCCTGGCCGTCCTGATGCCGGGCATCGGCGTGGAGCAAAACGGGGCCAGACGCTGGCTTGCTCTGGGACCGTTGCCCCCTCTTCAGCCATCGGAGTTCGCCAAGCTGGCCATTATCGTCTACATCGCCGCCTGGCTGGCCAGCCGCGGCCGCGCCGACGATATCAAGCACTTCTGGGCAGGCTTCCTGCCCTTCGTCCTGATGGTCGGCCTGGTGGCCAGCCTGGTGGTCGTCGAGCCCGACATGGGCACAACCATCATCATCGTCCTCACCACCTGCACCCTCTTCTTCGTAGCGGGAGCATCGCACAGGCACCTGTTGCTGCTCATCCTGGGAGCTGGTCTCATCAGTTGGGGCGTCATTTTCCTGGCCAACTATCGGGTGGAGCGGATTTTCTCCTTCATCGCCCCCGGAGCAGACCCGGAGGGCTCCGGCTTCCACATCCGCCAGTTGCTCATCGCCCTCGGCAGTGGCGGGCCAGCCGGCCTGGGTTGGGGGGTCAGCCGTCAGAAATTCTTTTACGTGCCCGGCTCCCACACCGACGGCGTCTTTGCCATCATCGGAGAAGAGCTGGGCTTCATCGGCGCCGTGGCTGTCATCGCCCTGTTCGCCTTCTTCGTCTACCGAGGCATACGGACGGCCCTCAACGCCCGCGATCCTTTCGGCACCTACCTGGCGGTAGGTATTGTCGGCTGGATCGCCTATCAGACGTTAATAAATATTGGCGGCATCACCCGCTCCATACCCCTCACAGGCGTACCACTACCCTTCATCAGCTACGGCGGGTCGTCCCTGATGGCCGTCCTGGCCGGAGTGGGCGTCCTCCTGAGCGTGTCCCGCTACGGCCGCGATAAGAGCTACCTGGAGCGCGAACCGACCAGAAGGCGGATCCAGTTCAGCAGGAAGAGAAGATGAAGGTTATCTTCAGCGGCGGCGGCACCGGAGGCCACGTCTATCCCGCCCTAGCCGTAGCGACAGCCCTCGCCCAAGAGCTAGGCGACAGCGAGGCCTTGGACGCTCTCTACGTCGGCACGGCCAGCGGCATCGAAAGGGAGCTGGTGACCAGGGCAGACCTGCCCTTCCGCGCGGTGGCTGCTGGGGCTATCCGTGGCCGCTCACCCTGGGGACTAGCAGCCAGCGTGGTCAAACTGGCCAGAGGCGTGGCCCAGGCCCGAGCGGCCATCGCCCAGTTCCAGCCGCAGGCCATCCTCACCACCGGCGGCTACGCCAGCGTCCCCGTGGCCATAGCTGCTCGCACTTCCCATCGCCTTCCCCTCGTCGTCTACCTGCCCGACGTCCGCCCCGGCTGGGCAGTTCGCCTCATGGCTCGCCTATCCCAGCGGGTGGCCGTCAGCACCGACCGTTCCCTACCTTACCTCCCACCCCCCAAGACGGTGGTCACCGGCTACCCCGTCCGTCCCGCATTCCGGCACGTAGACAAAGCAGAAGGCCGTCGTCGCCTTGCCATCGACCCCCAGGAGCGTGTCCTCCTCATCACCGGCGCCACTCACGGCGCCCGCAGCCTCAACCGCATGGCCGCCGACTACCTTCCTCAGTTGTTGGAATTATGTCAAATCATCCACCTGAGCGGTCACAGCGATGAACCACGCCTGGACCGCCTGCGCCGCGACCTGCCCGACCGCCTACGCCCCCGCTACCACCTGCACGCCTACCTGCACGAGGACCTGCCCTGGGCTATGGCCGCCGCCGACCTTGCCCTTATGCGGGCCGGCGCCTCGGTGATGGGCGAACTGCCGGCCATCGGCTTGCCCGCCATCCTGGTCCCCTACCCCCACGCCGGCGGTCACCAGCTCTTCAACGCTCGCTTTCTGGCCGATGCCGGGGCAGCCATAGTGGTGGAAGACAACAAGCTGAACGGTCTCCTGCCCCTGGTGGGCGAGCTCCTGGCCGATGAGGCACGGCGAGCCGCCATGGCCGAGGCCGCTCGCCGCCTGGCGCGCCCGGACGCCGCCACGAACATCGCTCGCCTGCTGCTGGAGGTGGCCAGGTGACAGCGCAGGGCATCCCCCACCGCGTCCACCTGGTGGGCATCGGCGGCATCCACATGTCGGCCATCGCCCACGTCCTCCTCGCCTGGGGTCACCAGGTTTCGGGCTCCGATCTGAAGCTCTCGCCCCTTACCGAACGCCTCCACGACCAGGGGGCCACCATCTACCAGGGCCACGCCGCTGACCATCTAGCCGACGCCGAGCTGGTGGTCTACACAGCGGCCGCTCAGCCCGACAACCCCGAGCTCACGGAGGCCAGGGGCCGCGGCCTGCCCCTTCTCCAGCGAGCGGAGATGATCGCTCGCTTGCTGGAGGGACGCCAGGCCATCGCCGTGGCGGGCAGTCACGGCAAGACCACCACCACCGCCCTCATCGCCCTCATGCTGCAAGAGGCTGGCTGCGACCCCACCTTCCTGGTGGGCGGCGAAATAGTCGGCCTGGGCACCAACGCTCGCGCTGGCCGAGGCGAGCACATCGTAGTGGAGGCCGACGAGTTCGCTGGCGCCTTCCTTCACTATCGGCCCCAGGTGGCCGTGGTCACCAACATCGAGCCCGACCATCTGGATTTCTACGGCAGCTTCCAGCGCCTGACCGATGCCTTCCGCCAGTTCATGTCGCAGGTGGCGGCCGACGGCTTCCTTATCGCCTGCGCCGACGACCCCACCGTCCGCCACATCCTGGCCCATCCGGAGGCCGAGCCGCCCATTCAAGCCAGGATCATCCGCTACGGTCTAAAGAAAAATGGAGAATTTTCCCCCGAAAATCTTTCGCCAAAGGGTATATGCGGGTATACTTTTCTGCTAAAATACCGTGAAGAGCCCTATACAGCTTTCGAGACACATCTGGCAGGGGGCCATCAAGTGAACAACGCCCTGGCTGCCATCGCCGCGGCAAGCGTTCTCGGCCTACCTAAGCTGGCCGTACGGGGGGCTCTTGCCCGCTTCCGAGGAGTTCAGCGACGCTTCCAATCCGTGGGCGAAGCGGCGGGCATCACCATCATGGACGATTATGCCCACCACCCCACCGAGATCCTCGCCACCATCGCCGCCGCCCGCCAGCGCTTCCCCGGTCGTCGCCTGGTCTGCCTCTTCCAACCCCATACCTACAGCCGCACCCAGTATCTCCTGGACGGCTTCCGCACCTGCTTCCAAGGGGTCGACCAGCTTCTCATCGCCGAAACCTACGCCGCCCGCGAGCAGCCCTCCGCGGGCATGAGCGCCCAGGAGCTAGCCGAGGCCATTGACAGCCCGCCTGCCACCTACGCCGGAGGGCTGGAAGAGGCGCCACCAAAGGTGATGGAGGCGCTGCGTCCGGGCGATGTCTTCTTCACCATCGGTGCTGGTGACATCGATCAGGTGGGACCGAAGGTTCTGGAGGCACTGAGAAAGGGACCGTGGACAGCCAATTCCTAGCAGAGTTGCGCCAGGCAGCAACGCCCCGCCTGGCCGAGCCCATGTCTGAGCATACCACCTTCGGCATTGGCGGGCCGGCCGACGCCTATGCCATCGCCGAATTGGAAGAGCAACTGAAGGCGCTAGCAGATACGGCCCACCGCCACGCTGTGCCCTTATTCATCCTCGGCGCAGGCAGCAACATCCTCGTGGGCGATGGTGGCATCCGCGGGCTGGTCATCGAGAATCGCAGCGGTCGTGTCGACGAGCCCATCCGCCAGAGCAACGGCAGCCTGCTCGTGCGGGCTCACTCGGGGATCAGTCTCGCTGGCCTGGCCCGGCGGCTCTCCTCGGCCGGCCTCGCCGGCCTAGAGTGGGCCTGTGGCATCCCCGGCAGCCTGGGCGGAGCGGTAATCTACAACGCCGGCGCCTATGGGGGCTGCCTGGCCGACTGCCTGCGCAGTGTGCGCATCGCTAACAGCAGTGCCGAAGTGGCGGAATTGGCGGCCAGCGAGCTCGCCCTCGGCTATCGAGGCAGCGCCTTCACTCGCGGCCTACTCCAGGGAAAGGTCGTCCTTTCCGTCGACCTGATTCTGCACGAGGCTGACCCCCAGGCCCTGACCACACGAGTGGCCGAACTGGATGCCCGCCGTCAGGCGGCCCAGCCGCGAGAGCGCAACGCCGGCTCGATCTTCAAGAATACCCCCGAACATCCCGCCTGGTGGCTCATCGATCAGGTCGGGCTGCGGGGCCAGCGCATCGGCGACGCCCAGATCTCGCCCAAGCACACCAACTTCATCGTCAACCGCGGCCACGCCCGCGCCAGCGATGTCAAGGCACTGATGGCCTTGGCCCAAGAGAGGGTGGAAGAGCGCTTCGGCCTTCGCCTGGAGCCAGAGGTAACGCTGGTGGGAGAGCGATTCGATGGCTAGGGAAGGGCGCCTGCTAGTGGGCATCCTCTTCGGCGGCCGCTCCGTCGAGCATGAGGTGTCGCTTATCTCCGCCCAGGGGGTGATAGACGCCATCGACCAGGATCGCTTCCGGGCGGCGCCAATGGGCGTCACCAAGGAGGGCACCTGGCTCACCCCCCGGGAGACGCAGGCGGCCCTGGACGCTATCAAGAGCGAGCGCATGGCCAGCCTGTCTGCCAGCAGGCAGGGCGTGGAGGAGCCCAGGGCCCGCGGGTTCAGCGGCCAGGCTCTAACCGTCCTGCGCAAGCTAGACATCCTGTTTCCGCTGGTCCACGGCACCTATGGTGAGGACGGCTCCCTCCAGGGGCTCCTGGAGATGATCGGCGTTCCCTACGTGGGAGCCGGTGTAACCGCCAGCGCCCTGGGCATGGACAAGGCCCTCCAGCAGATGGTCTTCCGCCAGGCGGGCCTTCCCGTGCCCCACTCGCTCGTCGTCACCTGGGCTCAGTGGAAGAACGAAATGACCGCCGTGGTTCGCCAGGTAGAGAGCGAGTTGGGCTATCCCTGCTTTGTTAAGCCAGCGAATGGCGGCAGCAGCATTGGCACCGTCAAGGCCCACTCGCGACAAGACCTGGCCGACGGCCTGGCCGAGGCCCTCCACTACGACCGCAAAGCCCTGGTGGAGCAGGCCATCGACGGCCGCCACATCGAGTGCAGCGTCCTGGGCAACGATGATCCCCAGGCCCCACCCCCGGGGGAAATAGTGTTCGCCCGCGACTTCTACGACTACGTGGCCAAATACGAAGACCCCCGCACCCGCCTGATCATCCCCGCCGACCTGCCGCCAGGAGTGAGCGAGCGGCTGCGGGCCCTGGCCATCGCCGTCTTCAAAACCATCGATTGCGCTGGCATGGGGCGGGTGGACTTCTTCCTCACTCAGGACGGCCAGGTCTACATCAACGAGATCAACACCATACCCGGCTTCACGCCCATGAGCATGTATCCCAAGCTGTGGGAGATCGCCGGCCTATCCTACAGCGACCTGATAACCCGCCTCATCGAGCTTGGTCTGGAACGCCATCAGGAGAAGCAAAGGCGTGCATAGAGGCGACTGGCAGAGCAGATCGGGACGTCCCCTGCGGGGCCACGTCCTCCTGGGGGAGGACGAAGAGCCCGGAGGCCCGCGGCTGTGGCGACGGCTGCTGGTGCTGCTGGTGGTGGCAAGCCTGATCGGTGGCGGCCTGGCCCTCTACTTTACCCCCGTCTTTCGGGTGCAGGAAGTGCAGGTGACAGGAGCCCAGACCCTGGACGCCTACTCCCTGACCGAACTGGCCGACCTTAAAGGTGCCAGCATGTTCGCCGCCCCTCTGGACGAGGCCCAGGAGCGGCTAGCCGCCCTGCCCATGGTCAAGTCAGTGAAAGCCGAGCGGCACTGGCCTCACACCGTTCGCCTCGTCGTCGAGGAGAGACAACCCTGGGCCTACTGGTACACCCAGGACGACGAGTACGTCGTCGACGCTGACGGCCTCGTCCTGGAAGGGGCCATGCCTGCGCCGGACGCGCCCATCATCTACCACCAGGACAGCTCGGCCCACTTCCAGCCGGGAGACGTCATCGACGCCGATGCTGTGCACCTCGCCCACCAGCTCCAGGATTCTTTGCCCGCCACCCTGGATATGGGACTGCTGCGCCTGGAGTATAGCAGCCGCGAGGGTCTGTCCCTGATAACCGACGCCGGCTATCGCGTGATCGTGGGCGATAGCCACGGCCTGGAATACAAGCTGGCCGTGTGGGAAGCCCTGGAGCAGAGGCTCGGTCGCCAGCAGATGCAGGGACAAGTACTCGACCTGAGGTTCGGCGATAGGCCCTCCCTTCGATGAAAGGGGAGAGAGAAATGTATCGCAACGGCAACTTCGCCGCCGTCGATGTGGGCAGCACCAAGGTCTGTACCCTGGTGGGCGAGATGGCGCCCGAGGGCGACATGCGCATCGTGGGCGTGGGCATCTCTCCCACCACCGGCATCAACAGAGGGACGGTGGACAACATCCAGCAGGCCACCGAGTCCATCCTCAACTCGGTGGAGAAGGCCGAGAGGTCCAGCGGCACCCGTATCGTCTCAGCCCAGGTGAGCATCAGCGGCAGCCACATCAACTGCATGAGTAACCGCGCCGTCGTAGCCATCCCCGGCCGCAACCGACCCATCGGCCCAGAGGACGTAGCCCGAGTCCTAGAGGCGGCAGAGGCCATAAGCATCCCCAGCGACCGGCAGGTGCTGCACGTCATCCCCCGCTGCTTCCTGGTAGACGGCCAGGAGCGCGTCAGCGACCCCGTGGGGATGCACGGCCAGCGCTTGGACGTGGAGACACTCATCATCACTGGTAGCCTGTCCGCCATCCAGAACCTTACCAAGTGCGTGGAGGGAGCGGGCGTTCAAGTGGAAGATCTAGTGCTGAGCTCCCTGGCCAGCGCCGAAGCCGTGCTAGAGGAAGAAGAGAAGCGACAGGGCGTGGTCCTGGCCGATGTCGGCGGTGGCACCACCGGCGTTTGCGTCTTTGCCGAAGGCAGTCCCTTCCATACCGCCATCCTGCCCGTGGGCGGTTATCACCTCACCCACGATCTGGTAGCCGGCCTTAGGGCTCCCTTCGACGCCGCAGAGGAGGCCAAGACCCTCTACGGCCACGCAATCCCCAGCACCATCGATTCCGAGGAAATGGTAGAGATAGACACCTTCGGTGCCGATAGAAGAAAGACCATCTCCCGCCGTCGCCTGAGCGAGATCCTCCAGGCCCGCGTGGAGGAGGTTCTGGAGATGATCTATATGGACGTGCGCCGCGCTGGCTACGATGAGATGCTGGCCGCCGGTCTCGTCCTCAGCGGCGGCTCGGCCAACCTGCCGGGCATGGACGCCCTGGCCGAACAGGTGTTGCGGATGCCGGCTCGCATCGGTGTACCGCGCGGTCTCTACGGCCTATCGGACATTCTCGCCAACCCGGCCTATGCCACCGGCGTCGGGCTCCTCCACTGGGCCCTGCACCAGCAGCGGCCGGACGGGCACAGGCGTAGGCGGGCCGAGAAGGCGCACGCCCCTCCTTGGGGGTGGCTGCGCACCATCGGTCGCTGGTTCAGGTTTCTCTTGCCTCAATAGCGACGGAAACAGACATATAAGGGCAGCACAAAAGGGGAAAGGAGGCAAAGGTGGCGAATAGGGCAGACACTGAAGGCCTGCCACCCATCAAGGTGGTGGGAGTCGGTGGCGCCGGTTGCAACGCCGTGAACCGAATGATCGAGGCCGGCGTCAAGGGCGTCCAGTTTGTGGGCATCAACACCGATACCCAAGCCCTGATGCGCTGCGAGGCGGACTCTCGCCTGCGCATCGGCGACCGCCTAACCAAGGGGCTGGGCGTAGGCGGCGACGCCGATAGGGGCCAGCGAGCCGCCGAAGAGAGCCGGGACGAGATCCTGGAGACGGTACGCGGTTCCGAGATGGTCTTCATCACCGCTGGCATGGGCGGTGGCACCGGCACCGGTGCCGCTCCCACCATCGCCGAGACAGCCAAGGAGGCGGGTGCCCTAACCGTAGCCGTAGTGACCAAACCCTTCTCCTTCGAGGGCTCGCGCCGTCGCCTTCAGGCCGAAGATGGCATCTCCACCCTGCGGGACCGTGTCGACACCCTCATCGTCATCCCCAACGACCGCCTGCTCTCCATCTGCGACCAGAAGACCAGTCTCACCGAGGCTTTCCGGGTGGCCGACGACATCCTCCGTCAGGGCATCCAGGGCATCTCCGAGCTGATCACCACACCCGGGGACATCAACCTGGACTTCGCCGACGTGCGGCGGATCATGAGCGAGGCCGGCCCCTCCCTGATGGCCATCGGCCGCGGCAGCGGTGAGAACCGAGCGGTGGACGCCGCCAAGGCAGCCATCACCAGCCCCTTGCTGGACGTCAGCATTCACGGAGCTCGCGGCGTGCTGTTCAACATTACCGCCTCCACCAACCTCGGCCTGCACGAGCTGAACATGGCCGCCCAGGTTATCGCCGAGGTAGTGGACCCTGACGCCGAGGTCATCTTCGGGACCGCCACCGACCGCGACATGGGCGATGAGGTTCAGATCACCCTCATCGCTGTGGGCTTCGCCACGCCGGAACTCTACGAGGAGCCTACGCGAGAGGAGAGATTGCGACAGCTCAGAGGCGAATCTCTGGAGCAAGGCATAGTCGATACAGAACTACCAAGTTTTTTGCGGCGCCCGGTAGTCACTCGCTAAAAGGCAACGGCTCACCGGGCGACGGAGGCTGAATATCTCGAGGGCTTCTGCCACCACCTCCTCCTGGGCAGCGGGCTTGGCCGGGGCTAAACAAGCCCGCTGCCTCTTTTTATCTGCCACGTGAGGCTGTTGAAAAACCCCTGCTCCGTTCATGGTTCGACAGGCTCACCACGAGCGGAGAGAGGCCGGCCACGAGCGGAGATGCGCAGGCACCTTAAACCGCTCGCCCTGAGCGTCCGGAGACGCCCACGCACCCCAACCGCTCGCCCTGAGCGTCCGGAGACGCCCACGCACCCCAACCGCCCGCCCTGAGCGTCCGGAGACGCCCACCCACCCCAACCGCTCGCCCTGAGCGTGTCGAAGGGCAAACAAGGGAGCTGTTTCAACAGCCGCTACGCTTTAGCCACAATATGTTGAGCCTAGGCCCTTGACATCCCCAACATATTGTGGTATTCTAACCCTTGCGCCTTAACGGGTGGTACAGAAATGAAGTGCCCCTATTGCGGCTTTGAGGATTCTAAGGTGACCGACTCGCGGGCCATGGAGGGCGGCATCCGCCGCCGCCGCGAGTGCCTCTCCTGCGGCCAGCGCTTCACCACCGCCGAGCGCGTGGAGCTGGGCGGCCTGGTGGTGGTGAAGAAGGACGGCCGCCGCGAGGAGTTCTCCCGGGAGAAGCTCCTGCTCGGCGTGCGCAAGGCCTGCGAGAAGCGCCCCGTACCGCACGGGTCCGTCGAGGCCCTGGTCGACGACGTGGAGACGCAGGTGCACGCCCAGGGCAAGGCCGAGGTGCCCACCAGCTTCGTCGGCGAGCTGGTGATCGACCGCCTGCGCGAGCTGGACGAGGTGGCCTACATCCGCTTCGCCAGCGTCTATCGCGCCTTCCGCGACATGGACGACCTGAAGGAGGAGTTGGCCGCCCTGGAGCAAAACCGTGCCCAGGCGGAGGCCGGGGCGGGCCAGCTACCGCTGCTGCCCGCCGAGGCGCTCGAAGGGCTTTCCGCCCGCCGACGGCGGGGGCGAGGGCGATTGCGCGCCGACCGACGCCCCGCCGCCAGCCGCAGCGGGCGGGCCGACCGGACACGATAGGGTATCGACCCAATAACGAGCGCGAGAGGAGACCTTGCCATGACCACCACATCCGACCGCAGCCGAATCGAGAAGAAGCAGCGCAAGCCCGTCGCCCTTTCCCAGAACGCCCGCCTGGTCCTGGAGCGGCGCTATCTGGCCAAGGACGACAGCGGCAAGCCCATCGAGTCGCCGGAGGAGATGTTCGCCCGCGTGGCCTACAGCGTCGCCCAGGCCGAGCTCCTCTACAAGCCCCTGCGCGACCCTCTGGACGTCGCCCTCTGGGAGGAGCGCTTCTATGAACTCATGGCTTCCCTCGAGTTCCTCCCCAACTCCCCCACCCTGATGAACGCCGGCCGCGAGCTCCAGCAGCTCTCCGCCTGCTTCGTCCTGCCGGTGGTAGACTCCATCGACGGCATCTTCGAGAGCATCAAGCACACCGCCCTCATCCATAAGTCGGGCGGCGGCACCGGCTTCGCCTTCAGCCGCCTCCGCCCCGAGGGCGACCGCGTGCAGAGCACCATGGGCGTCGCTTCCGGGCCGGTCTCCTTCATGAAGGTCTTCGACTCTGCCACCGAGGCCATCAAGCAGGGGGGAACACGCCGCGGCGCCAACATGGCCATCCTCTCCGTCACCCACCCCGACATCGAGAGGTTCATCACCATGAAGGCCGACATGGTCACCCTCACCAACTTCAACATCTCGGTGGCGGTGAGCGAGAAGTTCATGGAGGCGGTGGAAAAGGACCAGGACTACGAGCTGATCACCCCCCGCACAGGTCAGGTGGCGGGCAAGCGCAGCGCCCGCCGCATCCTCCAGATGATAGTCGAGAACGCCTGGGCCAACGGCGACCCCGGCATCGTCTTCATCGACCGCATCAACCGCGACAACCCGACGCCCAACCTGGGCATGATCGAGGCCACCAACCCCTGCGGCGAGCAGCCCCTCCTACCCTACGAGTCCTGCAACCTCGGCTCGATCAACCTCTCCAAGTTCGTCAAGGAGGACGGCGGCCGCCGCGACGTCGACTGGGACCGCCTGGCCAAGACGGTGCCCCTGTGCGTCCGCTTCCTGGACAACGTCATCGACGTGAACCGCTACCCCATCCCCGAGATCGAGGAGGCCACCAGGCTCACCCGCAAGGTCGGCCTGGGGGTAATGGGCTTCCACGACCTCCTCCTCCAGCTAGGCATCCCCTACGACTCCGAGCAGGCCCTCAAGCTGGGCGAGAAGCTCATGGAGTTCATCCAGGAGAAGGCCAACCAGGCCTCCATCGCCCTGGGCGTCGAGCGAGGCGTCTTCAACGCCTGGGAGGGCAGCACCTACCACCGCTCGTCCGACGACGGCGGCAGCTCCCCCTACCGTAACGCCTCTCGCACCACCGTGGCTCCCACAGGCACCCTGTCCATCATCTCCGACTGCTCGTCGGGCATCGAGCCCTTGTACGCCCTCGCCTTCCAGCGAACGCACTACCTCGACCCCAAGCGCCCCAGCACGGGCACCCGCCTGCTCGAGGTCAACCGCTACTTCACCCAGGTAGCCAAGGACGAGGGCTTCTACTCCGACGACCTCATCGAGCACCTGGCGGCCGGCGATCGCCTGGCCGACCGGCCGGAGGTCCCCGACTGGGTGAAGAGGGTGTTCGTCACCGCCCACGATATCACTCCCCAATGGCACGTTCGGATGCAGGCCGCCTTCCAGCACCACACCAACAACGCCGTGTCCAAGACGATCAACTTCCCCTTCGAGGCCACCGAGCAGGACGTGGCCGATGCCTACTGGCTGGCCTACCGCGAGGGCTGCAAGGGCATCACCGTCTACCGCGACGGCTGCCGCGAGATGCAGGTCCTGGCCCACACCACCCTCAACCTCAAGGGCCCAGAGCAAGAGCCGGAGAATGGAGAGCGCCCCGCCCCCGCCGAGAGGCGCCCCAGCCCCTACCGCCAACGCCTCCCCGACGAGCGCCAGTCGATCACCCACAAGTTCGCCGTCGGTGAGCAGGAGGGCTATCTCACCGTCGGCCTGTACGAGGACGGCCGCCCGGGCGAGATATTCGTCAAGATCGCCAAGGAGGGCTCAACGGTGTCCGGCCTGATGGATTCCGTGGCCCTGCTCACATCGGTCTCCATGCAGTACGCCGTGCCCCTGGAGGACATCGCCCGCAAGCTGAGGAACACCCGCTTCGAGCCCTACGGCCGCACCAACAACCGCGACATCCCCTGGGCGACCTCGCTGATGGACTACATCTTCCGCTGGCTGGAGCTGAAGTTCGTGCCGGGGACGGTGCCCAGTAGCCACAAGCCGGTGCTCAAAGACGACAACGGTCTGCCGGTGACGCCGGAGAGCTCCGGCCTGGGCTGCCCCGACTGCGGCGCCGTGCTGATCTACCAGGAGGGCTGCCTGGTGTGCCGCGCCTGCGGCTACACCAAGTGCGGATAATTGACATCCCGAACGTGATGATTTATTATGTAGATGAGCGACGGTGGATGCCGGCCCCACCGGCGCTTCTCGCCTCCCCCCTTCCGCTCCCCACACCCCCCGCGATACCATGCTGAATCAGATTATCTCCCCGCGGATTGAAATCCGCGGCTTGGACGAAAGCTGCGGGTTTCTCCGCCAGAGGCGGATCCGCCTTCGGCGGAAACCCGCAGACAGCCCCCCTTCCCCTCCACCCGCACTCCGCGATACCATGTATGTAGAGGCTTGCCCACAACCATGTATCAGCGACCGAAACCACCCTCCCTCTGGACCGAGTTCTGGACGCTTACCCGCATCGTCTACGGCATCCTCTTCTGGCCCCTGATGGCTCTCCTGGCCGTCCTTGTCGCCATGTTCGGCGTCTTCATCCTGTACACCATCCACCCTGCCTTCGCCCTCCTGGCCATCGTCGCCGTCGCCGCCGTCATCGGCGCCCTTGCCTGGTGGGAGAGCCGCCGCATTCGCTCTCCTGGAGTGTAGGCCTATGGCTGTTACCACCGTCGCCCAAAGACTGACCCTCGTCCGTGAGCGAGTGGCGCAGGCCGCAGAGCGCTCCGGCCGCTCCCCCGCTGAGGTCACCATCGTGGCTGTCAGCAAGCTCTTCCCCACCCAGGCCATCGAGGAGGCGGCGGCCGCCGGCATCGCCCACATCGGCGAGAACCGTGTGCAGGAAGCGGCCGCCAAGGTCTCCTCCCTGCGTCACCTGCCCGTCACCTGGCACATGATCGGCCACCTCCAGACCAACAAAGCAAAGACAGCCCTTGAACTCTTTGATATAATCCAGACCGTGGATTCGCTGCGTCTAGCCGAAGCCCTCAGCCGTCGCGCCGACCGCGCTATCCCCGTCCTGCTGGAAGTGAACGTAGCCGGCGAGGCCAGCAAGTTCGGCCTCTCCCCCCAGGAGGTCCCTCAGACCGCCGAGGCCGTCGCTCGCCTGCCTCACCTGGACATGCGCGGCCTGATGACCATGGCTCCCCTGGTCAGCGACCCCGAGGAGGTACGGCCCGTCTTTCGAGAGCTGCGGCGACTGCGCGATGCCCTGGGCCTTACCGAGCTCTCGATGGGCATGACCGACGACTTCGAGGTGGCCATCGAGGAAGGGGCTACTCTCGTGCGTATTGGCCGCGCCATCTTCGGCGAGAGGTACCCCTCGATATGAAGCTGACCTTCATTGGCGGCGGCGTCATGGGCGAGGCTATCATCAACGCCCTGCTGGACAAGGGCATCGTCCAGGCAGCCGATGTCACCGTCTGCGACATCATCGCCCGCCGCCGTCAGCACCTTGAGCGCACCTACAGCATCAAGGCCGTGGACAGCAGCGCCTCGGCCATCAAAGGCAGCGACATCGTCGTTCTGGCGGTGAAGCCCCAGGAGTTTCCCTCAGCGGCCCAGGGGATAGGCGGTCGCCTCCAGGCCGACCAGACAGTGCTATCCATCATGGCCGGCATCAGCACCGCCGCCATCCGCGATAGCCTCGGCCACGAGGCCATCGTGCGGGCCATGCCCAACACCCCCGCCCAGATCGGCGAGGGCATGACCGTCTGGACGGCCACAGAGGCGGTGAGCCGCCGGCGCCGTCAGTCCGTGCGGAAAGTTCTGGGCGCTCTGGGGCAGGAGCTCTACGCCGAGGACGAGAAGTACATCGACATGGCCACCGCCCTCAGCGCCAGCGGGCCGGCCTTCATCTTCCTGGTGATGGAGGCCCTCATCGATGCCGCCGTCCACATCGGCATGCGGCGCGAGATGGCCACCCCCATAGTCCTTCAGACGCTCCTGGGCTCGGCCCGCTACGCCCAGGCCAGCGGCAAGCACCCGGCTGACCTGCGCAACATGGTCACCTCTCCCGGCGGCACCACCGCCGAGGGGCTGCTCGCCCTGGAGGAGGCCGGCATCCGCGCTGCCTTCGCCGAGGCGATCATGGCCGCCTACCAGAAGGCCAAGCAACTGGGAGGCTAAAAATCGATACGCTGGTCACGTTCATCTGGATCTTGACCCAGGCCCTCACAGCGCTCATCTTCTTCCGGGCGATCCTCTCCTGGTTCCCCATCGACCCTCGCAACCCGCTCGTGACCGTCCTCTACGAACTCACCGAGCCCATTCTGGCGCCCCTACGCAACATCATCCCTCGTATCGGGATGATCGACATCACCCCCCTGGCAGCGATCATCCTTATTCAGGTCATCGGGCGGGCACTGGTTGCCAACCTGGGCTAGGCGGCTTCGGCAGCGGTCACTCCCCGGCCTTGGCGAACTTCCGTTCCTCAGACTGACAATCGCCCCTTGTCTTGCCCCCTACCCCGTGCTATGATCCGCTCGCCAATCATAGCTTGGCAAATGTTGACAAGGAGGAAGGCAGCACGACTACGGATGATAAGCTTCGGGCCTTAGACCTGGCGATAGGTCAGATCGAGAAGCAGTTCGGCCGAGGGGCTATCATGCGCCTGGGCCAGATCTCCCAGCGTCTAGTGGTGGACGTTGTGCCCACCGGCTCCCTGGCCCTGGACATGGCCTTGGGAGTGGGTGGCATCCCCCGCGGCCGCGTCACCGAGATATTCGGCCCGGAGATGACCGGAAAGTCCACCCTGGCTCTGCATGTCATCGCCCAGGCCCAGAAGACGGGGGGCCTGGCCGCCTATGTCGATGTGGAGCATGCCCTCGACCCCATCTACGCTTCCGACTTGGGGGTCAAGATCGATGACCTGCTGATCTCCCAGCCGGACACCGGCGAGCAGGCCCTGGAGATCACCGAGGCCCTGGTGCGCAGCAACGCCGTGGACGTCATTGTCATCGATAGCGTGGCCGCCCTGGTGCCACGGGCAGAGATCGAGGGCGAGATGGGCGAATCCCTTCCCGGCCTCCAGGCCCGCCTCATGTCCCAAGCCCTGCGCAAGCTGGCCGCCGCCATTAGCCGCTCCCGCACCGCTGTCATCTTCATCAACCAGCTTCGGGAAAAGATCGGCATCTTCTTCGGCAACCCAGAGGTCACGCCCGGTGGCCGCGCCCTCAAGTTCTACAGCTCGGTGCGCATCGACCTGCGGCGAGCGGAGAGCATCAAACAGGCCAACCAGATAGTGGGCAGCCGCGTGCGGGCCAAGGTCGTCAAGAACAAGGTAGCGCCTCCCTTCCGCACCGCCGAGTTCGACATGATGTTCGCCGGCAAGACCATGGGCATCAGCCGCGAGGGTGACGTCATCGACCTCGGCGTGGAGAAAGGGATCATCAGCAAGCAGGGGGCCTTCTTCAGCTACGGCAACCAACGCCTCGGTCAGGGACGGGAAAACGCCAAGGAGTTCCTGCGCGACAGCCCCGAGCTGGCCGAAGAGATCGAGGCCGAGATCCGCCGCAAAGCTGAAGCCGCCTTCCCCGCCGTCGCCTCCGCCATCCAGAAGCCGCCGGAGATAGAATAGATCCCGGAATGCTCCTCCCCAGCGCGGCCTGGCCCGCCCTTTGACCATCACTCCGGAGGCTGACCACCACTGCGATGCAGATCACAGCCATCGAAAAGCAACGGCGGCGCCAGCGGGCCAACGTCTACCTCGATGGCCGCTATGCCTTCTCCCTCTGCCTTGAGGTTGTGGCCCAAGCAGGGCTCCACGAAGGCGACGCCCTAAGCCCCCAACAGGTAGACTCCCTGCGCCAGGCCGACATCAGGCACCAGGCCCACCAGGCTGCCCTTCGCCTGTTGGCCTATCGCCCCCGCAGCGAGGCAGAGATACGCCAGCGGCTGGCCCGCCGCGGCCTGCCGCCGCAGGTCGCCCAGGAGACCATCGCCCGTCTGCGCGAGCAGGGACTCCTGAACGACGCCGCCTTCGCCCGCTTCTGGGTGGAGGTACGCGACCAGAGCAGCCCTCGCGGCCGCCGTCTCCTCTGGCAGGAGCTCTCGGCCAAAGGGATCGAGCGAGAGATCGCCCGCCAGTCGATCGCTGGGGTAGCAGAGGAGGATGCCGCCCTGCGCGCCGCTCAGAAGAAGGCTCGCCATCTCCAGGGCCAGGACTACTCCGTCTTCCGTCGCCGCCTGGGCGACTTCCTTCTCCGCCGCGGTTTCCCCTATCCCACCGTCCACACCACCGTCGAAAGACTCTGGCGCGAAGGGCAGCAAGGCTCAGAGCATCCCTAGCCGGGGGCGTCCTCCCCTTCCGGATTTCCTATTTTACGTATTGACTCCGGCCATCGCTGCCTCGCCCAAATATGACCGAAGCTACTCTTTCCTTGACACCTCAATACGGCCAGACGTATCATGAGAGCGGTAGCCTAACTAAAGTTGAAATCTGCCCCGAACTGTCAACAGGAAGTGAGGTGAAGATGCCCGAGGGCTTAGAATTCTTAGTGCCTATCGTCGGCCTCATTGCTCTGATTGGAGGAGCTTTCGGCGGCGCCTGGATACAACAGCGAATCGAGGACCGCCGCGCCGCTGGCGCTGAGATGAAGGCCAGCCGTATCCTTGGTGAGGCCGAACGACGGCAAAAAGAGCTACTTCTGGAAGCCAAAGAAGAAGCCATCCGCCTGCGCAGCCAGGCAGAGGGGGAGTTACGAGACCGACGTAATGAGGTCCAGCGCTTAGAGCGGCGCCTGATCCACAAAGAGGAAAACCTGGACCGAAAGCTAGAGTCCTTGGAGCGCCGCGAGCGCTCCTTGACTAATAGCGAGCGAAACCTAGACGACATCAGGGCTCAGCTGACCGACCTAGAGCGGCAGCGCCGCCAGGAAATCGAGCACCTGGCCAACCTGACCACCCAGGAGGCACGAGAGGTCCTCCTGGCTGAGATCGAGCACGAGGTGCGCGATGAGGCCAACCGGCGGGTGCGCGAGCTGGAGGCCGAACTCAAGGAGGAATCCGGGCAGCGGGCACGCGACATGCTGGCCACGGCCATGCAACGCCTGGCCTCCGACGTCATCTCCGAGGCTACCGTCTCGGTGGTGCCCTTGCCCAGCGATGACATGAAGGGGCGGATCATCGGCCGCGAGGGCCGTAACATCCGCACCCTGGAGCACCTCACCGGCGTGGACGTCATCATTGACGACACCCCTGATGCCGTAACTCTCTCCACCTTCGACCCCGTGCGCCGCGAGATCGCCCGCGTGGCCCTCACCAGACTTATCACCGACGGTCGCATCCACCCCGCTCGCATCGAGGACATGGTGGAGAAGGCTCAAAAAGAGGTCGATGTCGCCATCAGAGAGGCAGGCGAACAGGCTGTCGTCGAGGCAGGTGTGCCTGGCCTCCACCCAGAGATCGTGAAGGCGCTGGGACGCCTCAAGTATCGCTACAGCTACGGCCAGAACCAGCTCAAGCACGCCGTCGAGTCGGCCCACATTGCCGGCATGCTCGCCGACGAGCTTGGCGCCGATGCTAACGTTGCCCGTCGCGGCGGCCTCCTTCACGACCTGGGCAAGGCCATCGACCAAGAGGTAGAGGGAACCCACGCCCTTATCGGCGCCGAGGTGGCTCGCCGCCACGGCGTGAGTCCGGCAGTGGTCCACTGCATCGAGGCCCACCATGAAGAAGTGGAGCCGAACACCGTCGAGGCGGTGATCACCATCATTGCCGATGCTATCAGCGGCAGCCGCCCGGGTGCCCGCCGCGAATCGTTGGAGCATTACATCAAGCGGCTGCGGGCCCTGGAGGAAGTAGGTAACAGCTTCCATGGGGTCGACAAGTGCTATGCTATCCAGGCTGGCCGCGAGATCCGCATCATCGTCAAGCCGGAAGACATCGACGACCTGGAAGCAATGCGCCTAGCTAAAGACATCAGCAAGAAGATCGAGGAGACACTGGAGTATCCGGGGCAGATCAAGGTTACCGTGATCCGCGAGAAGCGGGCGATCGAGTACGCCAAATAGCGAAGGAGGGGGAGCGGCGACCAGTTAACCCAATGTCGACGCTCCCCCCTTTGCTGCCCCTCACGAGCGGTAATGAAAATTCTCTTCGTCGGTGATGTAGTGGGCCGCCTGGGTCGCAAGACGATGCAGGCCCTTCTGCCTGCCCTCAGGCGAGAGACCGAGGCCGAGCTGGTGGCCGCCAACGGTGAGAACGCCGCCGGCGGCCGCGGCCTCACCTTGGCCACCGCCGACGAACTCTTCGCTGCTGGTGTGGACGTTATCACCTCCGGCAACCACGTCTGGGAGATCCGCGAGATCTACCCCATCCTGGACAGCGAATCGCCCATCCTGCGGCCCCTGAACTACCCGCCCGGCGTGCCTGGGCGTGGCCTGCTGATCGCCCATGGGACAGCCTTCATCAATCTGCAAGGCCGCACCTTCATGGGCATCGACACCGACTGCCCCTTTCGAGCCGCCGACAAGGCCCTGGAGCATCTCCAGGACATCCCCGTGATCATCGTCGATATGCATGCCGAGGCCACCAGCGAGAAGGCGGCCCTCGCCTGGTACCTGGATGGGCGGGTAAGCGCTGTCATCGGCACTCATACCCACGTCGCCACCGCCGATGCCCATATCCTGCCCAAGGGTACTGCTTTCGTCACTGACTTGGGCATGGTGGGACCTCGCGACTCCATCATCGGCATGGGAATCAAGCCGATCATCGAGCGTTTCCTCACCCAGCTTCCCACCCGCTTCTCGCCCGTGGAGAGGGGGCCTGCCATCTTCAACTCCGTCCTCATAGACATCGATGAAGCCAGCGGCCGCGCCCAGAGCATTGTTCGGATCGACCGGGAGACCCCCAAGCATGGCCAGTAGAGCCGACCTCCACAGCCACAGCACCTACTCCGACGGTCGCCTCACCCCCACTGAGCTCATCGAGCGAGCAGTTAGCAGAGGTGTAGAGGTGCTTGCTCTCACCGACCACGACTGCACCGATGGCATCACCGAGGCTCTGGAAGCGGCCCAGAAGCACCCTCAACTGCTCTTCATCCCCGGCGTAGAGCTGAGCACCGACCTGCCCCAGGAAGAGGTGCATGTGCTGGGCTACTTCCTCGACCGGCAACACCCTCGCTTCCAAGACCGCCTGAAGCGCCTGCGCCGCTCGCGCCTGGAGCGGGGCCAGAAGATGCTGGCCAAGCTCAAGCACCTGGGGATCGACGTCTCCTGGCAGCGGGTGAAAGAGCTCGCCGGCGATGGCGTTGTAGGACGCCCTCACATCGCCCTGGCCATGCTGGAGGCCGGCCACATCTCCTCCCTCGAGGAAGCCTTCGACCGCTACCTCAGCCGCAACGGCCCCGCCTACGCAGAGCGGGAGAAGATAACCCCTGCCGAGGCGGTGCAGCTCCTCACCGACGCATCTGGCCTGCCCGTCCTGGCTCACCCCCGCGACCTCCGGAACCTGGAATCCCTGCTGGTGGAGCTCAAAGAAGCCGGTCTCATCGGCATGGAGGTCTACTATCAGGACTATGACCAACAGGCCATTGAGCGCCTCCTGGCGATCGCCCACCAGCACGATCTGTTGCCCTTGGGAGGCAGCGATTTCCATGGCATCGGCGGCGCGCACGAGCGGGACCTGGGCGATATCCCCCTCCCTTTCGAGTGTGTTGAGCAGCTCATCGCCTTAGCCCGCCAGCGCCGGCCCCAGCAGGCACCGCCCTAGCCGCTGGCTCCCCTGCCTATCGCCACCAACCCTTCGCCGACGACAGCCGCGCCATTTCGGCTATAATGGCGATGTCGTCGCTTCCACTGCAACGCTGGGGCAGGCCCTACACCCACTGGCGCTGACCGCCGAAAAGCGCTACAGTAGCGGCAGGGCTATTCTGTCAGTAGCTGTTGGAGCAGGACCCCTCGCACCAGGTGGTGAGTGGTCATGGTTATTCGAGAAGAGAATCGCGAGACCGAGAGAAAGGTCATCGCAATTCTCAAGGTCCTCAGCGAATCCTCAGAGCCGCTTGGCTCCACTGTCATTGCTCGAGCGCTAGAATCCCATGGCGTGCATCTGAGCGAAAGAACCGTCAGGTATCACCTCAAGATCACCGACGAGCGCGGCTTCACCGAACCTCGGGGAAGGGACGGAAGAATCCTCACGCCGGAGGGGCTGGCCGAGCTGAGAAGCGCCCTGGTACCGGACCAGGTTGGCTTCGTGATCGAGAGGATCGAGCTGTTGGCTTTCCAGACCACCTTCGACCCGTTCCGACGCACCGGCCAGCTACCCATAAACACATCGCTGTTCCCCAAAGACAGACTCAAGGAGGCCCTGACGGCCATGAAGGCTGCCTTCGACGCCGGCCTATGTGTTAGCGAATTGGTGGCCGTAGCCTCCCAGGGCGAGAAGCTGGGCGACATCGTCGTCCCTGAGGGTATGGTTGGCTTCGCCACTGTTTGCAGCGCCGTCGCCAACGGAGTTCTGTTGAAAGCAGGCGTCCCCACCGACTCCAGGTTCGGAGGGGTGCTGGAGATGCGAAACTCGCGCCCCAGGAGGTTTCTAGCCATAATCACCTATGCCGGCTCCTCGCTGGACCCCTCCGAGGCCTACATCAGGGCCAGAATGACGCGAGTGCGCGACGCCGCAACCACAGGAACCGGAAGAATACTGGCCAACTTCCGAGAGATGCCGGCCGCGGCAAGACCACTGGTGGAGAGCACCGCAGAGGAGCTCGAGCAGGCCGGCATCGACGGAATACTGCTCATGGGCGAAGCCAGCGAGCCGGTGTGCCAGATCCCCGTGGGCCTCAACAAGGTGGGGATGGTAATGCTGGGGGGAATGAACCCTGTGGCCGCTGCCGAAGAGGCTGGAATACAAGCCGACAATTTCTCGGAGAGTGGCACCATTGACTTCGAGCGCCTGGTCAACTTCCGGGAGCTGTAGACCGCCCCCGACGGCGGACGGATGGGCCTCTCGCCGCCACAAACCATCTCTAACGGGCCACCTCCTCCTCTTCGTGAAAGAGGCCCAACACTCCTCATGCCCTGTGCCTAACCGCTGTTAAAGCAAGGTTAAAACGGACACCCCGCATCCAAGACCTCCCAGCTCGGGGCTTGACAGATGTCCATAACTAGTCCACTATTGGAATACCGCCGGCTGGGTGCCGGCAACCGGCAGCCGCTGACCGCAATCATCGGGGGAGGGTAGCAACATGGTTGAGCCGAGTCGAGAGCTGCTAGCTCCTGGCGAGGTAATGGACCCGTATGTCACTGCTCTGGCCCAGTTCGATGCAGCCGCTGACTACCTTGGCCTGGACAACTCAACGCGTCAGTACCTGCGCAACAATCGGCGAGAGCTGATAGTCCGCCTCCCCGTACGTATGGACGACGGCTCCGTAGCAGTGTTCTGGGGTTGTCGCGTCCAGCACACCTGGTCGCGTGGCCCGAGCAAGGGGGGCATCCGTTATCACCCCCTCGTCAGTCTGGACGAGGTAAGAGCCCTAGCGATGTGGATGACCTGGAAGTGCGCCGTTGTGAACATCCCCTTTGGGGGCGCCAAGGGCGGCGTGAGAGTGAACCCCAAGAAACTATCACCGCGCGAGTTGGAAAGCCTTACTCGCCGCTATGCCGTCGCCATAGGCCCAATGATCGGCCCCGATGAGGACATACCCGCTCCTGACGTAGGCACCAATCCCCAAACTATGGCCTGGATTATGGATGCTTACGGCGGTATGCAGAGACGTTGGACGCCGGCGGTAGTCACCGGCAAGCCCATCAGCGTCGGTGGCACCGTAGGGAGGGACTCCGCCACCGGCGCTGGCATCATGCACGTGGTTCAGCAAGCTGCCCGGCGCAACCGCCTCTCACCGGACGGCGCAACCGTAGCCATCCAGGGCTTCGGCAACGTCGGCCAGTGGTCGGCTCGCCTCCTGGCAAACCTGGGATACCGGGTGGTGGCCGTCAGCGACACATCGGGCGGCATCCACAGCGGGCATGGTCTCCAAGTCGAAGCGGCCATTAGCCAGAAACTGGATAGCGGTCGTGTCACCGACTACAAAAACGGCGACCGTATCACCAACGAGGAACTCCTGACCCTTCCCGTGGACATCCTGGTGCCGGCCGCTTTCGAGAATCAGATCACCACCGCCAATGCCTCCGATGTCAAGGCCAAGATTGTGGCCGAGGCGGCCAATGGCCCCACAACGCCCGAAGCCGACCGGATTCTGAATGACTCCGGGATTCTCGTCATTCCCGACATCTTGGCCAGCGCCGGCGGCGTGGCCGTCTCCTACTTCGAGTGGGTACAGAATCGGCTGGGATTCTACTGGGACGAGGAAGAGGTTAGCAACCGCCTGACCCGGGTGATGACGAAGGCCTTCCAAGATGTGGCGGCTGTGTCCGAGAGAGAGAAACTAACGATGCGGGAGGCAGCCACCGTCCTGGGGATCCGGCGCGTGGTGGAGGCTACCGAGCTTCGTGGCATGCGTCCCTAGGTGGCTAACCCGGCTGGCTCACCGACCTAGCGTAGAGCAATCGCCGCAGCCACTAGCCCCGCCACAATGGCGAGCACGATAATGGTGATCCGTCTCAACTCGCCGAAGACGTAGCTATAGTCCTTAGCGATATGGCGAGCCGCTGGCTTGGTGGGAGTGGTGGCGACAGAAGAGCCCCCTGCAGGAGCTTCCACACGGCGAGGGGCCTCAGGAGTCTCCCTGGGCGTGAGAATAGGCGAGGGGCCCGCTTGGCTTGGCGTTGACCGCCTGCGCTCCTTGCGGCGTTGCTTGGGCGCGAGCCGCCTGCCACCTGAGCGAGGTCGTTTGGGCAAATTTCCTCTCCTGAGACTACTCTCGCTGTCTCTACCAGTAGCATTATACGACAGGTGTAAGTTCAGGCCAACGCCGGGGCGGGCGGAAAATGATTGACAAGAAAAGCCTCACCCGTCTACAATAGGGCCAGAACCGAGCTGCGGTTATCCATAGTGTGGGCGGCCCCGTGGTGTAGTGGACTAGCATACCAGCTTGTCACGCTGGAGATCGGGGGTTCGAATCCCCTCGGGGTCGCCAGGCGCAAACGCTGATCAGCCCGTCTTCCTCTTCTGCTAAGATCCGGAATAGGGGAGCGAAGGCGGGCTTTGGTGTCAAGCCTTCCACTCCCCCTGTCCTCAGGTCAACCTCAACCTTGGCGAGGACCAGCCTCACCAAGTCACGACGTTCCTCCATGGTCATGTGTGGCCATAGCTGGTGGATGTCGGTCAGACTCTCCCCTGCTTGAACGGAAGCCCCATCTAGCCTCGGTAAGGCACGTAGGGAAGCCTCCGCCTCTCGAATTGCTGCTCTCGCCGTCTCGTTGTCCAGGATGCCGTCGATCAGCCCACGCCGAACTCTGACAATCCTCTCCTCCCAACGCTGACGCTCCCGCTCCACGTTAAGGCCTGCGCCACCCGTGCTGACGTGCTCCTTGACTCGCTCGCGCCACGCCGGTGGCAGCTCCAGGCGTATGAACAGCCTGCTCACTTCGTTTTCGGGATGTTCCGCCCGGCAACTGAAGGTGCCGTCTGAACAATCTTCCCCTCGACTACGGGACGAGCAACGGTAGTAGTTGTGGCGCCCGCCGCTGGTAGTATTCGCCCAAAGAGGTGATCCGCAGGCCGAGCAGAAGGCCACACCCGAAAGCAAGTAGGGGCGCTTTGGGCGTGCCCCGTACACTTGGGGCCGTCGCGCTCGCTCGCTACGGACTTGCTGGATCTTCTCCCACAGTTCACGACTAACGATGGGCTCGTGCCGCCCCCGGCCTATCACCTCGCCGTGATGAGTGATATCGCCGACGTAGACGGGGTTCTCGAGCATTCCACGCACTGTCGCCTTTGAGAAGACTAGCCGCCCCCTTTTCGACCGAGGCCGGAAGCCGGCGGCGTTCAAGAAATCTGCTGTGTCCAGCATGGATTGGTCGCCCGCTGCATATCGCTCAAAGCCTCGCCGCACCGCCTCCGCCTCTTCAGGCACAATCGCCGGAGGCTCATCGGGGCTGGTCCTGCGATAGCCGAAGGGAATATCGCCCAACGGCAGACCCTTCTGTGCGCGGGTCGCCATCCCTCGAGCCACGTTGTCCGATAGCTGCACAGAGTAGAACTCTGACCACAGGTCAGACATACCGCCCATCAGGAATCCAGCCGGCGTTCGCTCCCCCACGCCGGGCTCGGTCCTGGATTTGATCTGCACCCCGTGATCGTTGAGCAGTTCACGGTAAAGCGTTGCGTCCCGCATCGATCGGGCGAACCGATCGACCTTGAGCACCAGCACGGCATCGAACGAGCCTGCCTGAGCGTCGGCGATCATTTGCTGGAAGCCGGTGCGGCCCTCGACGCTTGTCCCGCTTGCGCCCGCATCTTCATACACTTTGACGATCTCCCACCCCTGCGACTGCGCCCAGGCAGCGAGTTCGTTGCGCTGGGAGTCGAGCGAGTGCCCCTTGGTCTGCTCCGAAGTTGAGACCCGCAGGTAGAGCGCGACGCGCCGGAGCTCCCGGTATCGAGGAAAACGCTTCACTTGACGATCCTCAGTCGCGCGCGATTCGTTGCACGTTCTCTAGTCAATCTGAGTGAGACACCTGCGAGCAACGCGCACATCGCCTCCACCTCCGGCTCGAAACCCATGCTGCCAGGGACCGCCGGCATCCCGGTTCGGTCAGCTTCGTAGTAACGCTCTAGTCCGAGGGAGCTAGCAAGTCCTCTACGCCTGGAATTCGCAGGAGAATTGCGGGCGTGAGCGGCCGCATCTTCACCTGGTTCCTTGCCCGTGGCTCCACGCTCTGCCATAGAGAAACCCCCGAGAGGCCCGGCTCGGTGGTGGGCGCTCATCGGGGGTCACTCGACGCCAGATGGGCGGTCACGTCGATCTGTTGTCGCTGGGCCGGGACCTCAACGGTCCTTCACAAGACAAGGCGTGAAAAAGGGATTAACAATGTGAAGCGAAAATTAACGGGGGTGCAGCCTAGAGGGAGACGGCCCAGGTGATAGGCCTATCGGGAAAATAGGAGCAGCGGAGTCCGGTCTTGATGCTGTTGCTCAGGAAGATGGCCAGCGCGGGATCGTGGACATCGATCTTCTTAATCGCCGAGCGCACGAGGTTTGTGACATTTATCCGGGCCTTCTCCTCGTCAGACGCAATCTTCCTCGGTCGGCCGCGTAAGCCAGTGGCGGCTCGGAGTTCTGACTCAAGCCAGCGCTTGGCCTTCAGCTCGTCTTCGCTCAAGTTCTTCTTCTGTCGCAGCTCTGCGAGTTGGCGCCGGTAGGCTGCCCGCGCCTCGTCATCTATGAGATCATCCTCTTCCTGCGGGCCCTTGACCCTGAGACCTGCTTGCGCGACATCGTCAAGCGCCGGCGGGGCCATCGGAGTTCGGCCTCCGGCACTCGACACCAGGTCCAGCACGCCGAATTCCACTCCCGGGCTGGCCAGCAGGCAGGCGATGTACCGAAGGCCGTTCAGGTTAGGTAGGTTGAACTTCCGCCCTTCGTAGGTGATAGCCCAGTACGCTCCCTCCCTGGCGAACGCGTACTTGACCTTAATCTCGTCCGGGCTGAGATCCAGTTTGAAGGGCGCCAGGGGGTCTAGCAACCGGACCGACACGCCGTGCGGCTCCAAGAGTTTGACGGTCGCTGGGTCGGGCATGAAGGTCGGGCAGAAGACCAGCGTGCGCTGGTATGCCCGAGGAAGCCTCGCGGGCAAGGAGGCGAGAAGCATCCGACCAGTCCCAGGGTCCGAGGCCAGTAGGAGCACCACAGCGGTCCGTTCATTCTGAGCGCGCCACTCCCCGATGAAGTGTAGCCGCTCGTCATCGAGGCCGCAGGACTCTCCACGCAGCCCGTTCATGTCGCGGAGCTTTCGGGCCACCGCCCCCAGGTTGACCTCGTAGCGAACGAGGTCCGCGCTCTTCAGGTGCAGCGGCTCAGCTTCTGGGTCCTCGTCGTCAAAGGCCTCGATCCCGTCGCTGGTGGCAACCGTGGTTAAGGGGCGACCCAGCCCTGGGTCGCAGGCACCGCCATCCACCCGGACCGGCACCCGTCGGAGAAGCCCTTGGCGCCTGGCCTCTCCGAACTCCGCTGGAAAGCGCTCCGCCAACTCTCGCTCGTAGAAGATCACCCATGGACTCTTTTCCAGGCGCGCCAGCAGCTGGCAGATCACGGGAGTCTGACTCCTTGCTCCGTAAGGTAGCGCTCGATGATGTCCGCGTACAGTTTCTGGGTTAGGTCAGTGCGCGCTGGCGGTTCGATCTCGAAGGTTACGCTTGCCGGGGGCGCGTCCTCGGGCTGGAGCTGGAAGCGGAAGCTGGCAGCCACCAGTTCTACGGCCGCCAGTGACAGCCCGGCGAAGGGCGGCCGCCGCAACGTCTCCACGACATCCTCTGATTTCAACTCCATGACGGTGCTGCGCCTGTCCCTCAAGTTGATGGTAACCCTTACGAGGGAAACCCCCGTCACAACGCCGTCACCCTCGAAATGGAAAGTGCCGTCTTGGAGGGGAGCCAGGGTGAAGACCGGGGCTTCGCGGGCTGCCTCCGCCAGGCGTGTGTCCCCGGCGATGCACGCGGCGAACGCGGTCAGGTACTGGGCCCGATCCTTGGGGAGGCTCGCCTTGATGACGAGTTCTGACAGCCGACGGTTATACACGATGACGTCCTCGCTGGCCGGCCGGAAGCGCATGAAGGTGACCTCGTCGCCCTGCCAGCAGGCGACGGTACGGAGGTACGACCCGCGCGAGATGCGGATGACGGTTTCGTCTCCGTCCACAAACCAGTCGACCTGGCAGGCGTCACCCTTGGCCAGGCCGGAGAACCAGCTTGCCAGGTCGGATTGGAGGCGCTGGACATGCTCTGCGGCCACCTGTATGGAAGGGCCGGGGACGCGGTAAACGCTGAGCTTAGAAGGGTTGCTGTAGATGAGGTACAAGCTCCAGGCGCACTCGAAAGCTTCCCGATGGTCCAGGAAGAGGCGCATCGCCAACTCCTCGGCTGTCCCGCTCTGGTCGATATCCACTTCTGCACGGCGATAGGCGCGCACGAGCAGGCTCATGCCGTGACCGCACAGATCGTTGATGCGATGGAAGTCCTGCAGGATGAGAGGGCTGACTGCAGCGTTCTGTGGGTCACCGAGGAACGCTTCCAGATTCTTGTGGTGGAGCAAGGCCCATCCGGAGGGCTTCCCTTCCGTCTGGAGCTGGTCTAAGTAGCGCTCGAACAAATCCAGGGGGATGGCGTGGAAGAACCTCTTGAACGTGAGCCCGCGGTGTTTAGGCATGTGTGTATATCTCCTTCAACCTTTGGGCTCATCATACTACAGGTCGGCTGGGGGATGCACGAACTCGCAGTGACTCGCGCTCTACACGCCGATGGCCTGTGCCACCTTCCCCCAACTTCTGTCCTCCTGTCCCTCTAGCCGCCGGAGGTACACCGTCGTGACCGCCAGCGAACTGTGGTCCAGGAACCGACTGACATCCTCGATTGACTCACCGACATCCCGTCGCAGCTTGGCCGCCGCGTGACGCAGGATGTGGACGCCGGCCGGTGGTAGGCCTGCCTTCTTGAAGTAGCGCTGCAGGTTGCCGTAGAAGGTGCCGCTTGTGATGCCGAGGGCGGCGGCTGCCCGGTCAGCGTGGTCGGTGGGCCACAGCGACTCGCTCGGGTCCATGGTCGCCAGGCTCTTGCCCCAGGCGGCCAAAGCTCGCTCGATGGCCTCGAAGGCGGGACGAGGTAGCTCCCTTTTCGCCTGCTTGCCGCCCTTGCCCCTGTACTTGTAAGAGAGCCTTTCCGACTGGGAGATGTCACCGGCCTTCAGGTTCATCACCTCTGAACGGCGTCGGCCCGTCAGCGTCAACGTCAGGATGATGGCGCGATCTCGCAAGCCCACTGGCTTCTCTGGAATGACGGCTAGAAGGCGCTTGATCTCCTCTGCACTTAGCCCGCGAGGCGGGCTCGGTGAGACCTTTGGCCGCTCTAGCTGGTCGCAGGGATTGGCGGAGACGATTCCCATCCGGATGAGGAAGCGGTAGAACGAGCTGATACAGGCGATCCTGGCCCCGATGGTCACCGCGGACGGCTCCTTGCCCGACGGCCCGACGCCGTGGGCGTAGACGAACACCTCCTGGCTCGTCACTTGGTCCGGCGGCTTGCCGAGCACGCCGAAGAAGTGCTGGAGCATGCGGGAGTACCCCTCCACGGTGCGCCGGGAGCCGCTGCGCCGTTCCTTTTCGGCCAGGAAGGCGTACAGGGCCCGCTCCCAGCTGGCGATGTCCTCAAAGGGCGCTATGGTGGTGGTCATGGTCGTTTCCTCCTGTTCTTGGAGTCAGCGACCATGTTCGCTCGAAGTGCCACGAAGTCAAGTCACGATGGCGCAATAGTGCAACGTTTGACGCCGAATCTACAACCCTGTCTCCGGGTGATGTGAGTGCTACGCTAGGGTGAGCGGGAAACCCTGCTTCTCAGGCAGGCTCTCCAGCTATCTAGCGCTGGCGCTGAGGTCGTCCAGCGAGTGTTGCCTGAGCTTCAGTCACAGTGCGTTCGCTAGCGAACGCCTGTTCCAGCAGTCGCCTTGGTGTGGTATCCTGACGAAGTGGGGTTCCAAATCCCGCCACGAAACCGGCAAAGTCGGATGTTACGAGACGACCTACTTGGCCACCTCCACGAGCAGCTGAGGCAGGCGGCTGGCGTGGTTCCGTTGTGTTTCTTTGTCGATAGATCCGCAGTGTTGGAGTGGAGCGCCTAAGGTTGGCAACAAGGACTAAGAGCGAGCCGAAGCGCCACCACTTTCTCCCGAAGTTCTACCTTCGCCACTTCGCCGACCACAAGAAGCGTGTCCGTATGTACGAGCGTGGTCGCAAGAAGAAGGCTATTGTGACTTCGGTCAACAACGCAGCAGTCCAATCGGGCTTCTACACTGTCACCGAGGAATCCGGGGAAGAGTCGCAGAAGGTGGAGCGGCTTCTTTCTCTCATCGAGGGCCAAGCAAAGGCTGCCATCGAGCGGATCCTGAAGGGGAAGTTTCCGCCAGATCCCGGGGATCGCAACTTCTTGGCGCTCTTCATGGCACTTCAGACGTTGCGGACGCCTGAACATCGTCGCGAGTACGAGGTAATGGTGGACTACACCCAGAAAGTGCTGCTGGAAGGTTGGACACCCGATTACGTGCGGGAGCGCCTAAAGGAAAAGGGACTCGAACCGACAGATGAAGCAGTCGCGGAGATCATGGACGTGGTGGAGAACCCGGACAAGTATGAATTCGTTCCCCACCAAAATGAGCACATCAAGGTCATGCTCAGCGTTGCTACGCAGGTCGCGCCGGTGATCGCTGCCCGCGCTTGGCTGGTAGGCGATTGCAAGACCGCGACGTTCATCACGAGTGATCACCCAGTGGTGTGGTACAGCAGACCGACGGAGATGAGCCGTTACGTGGGCGTCGGAATCGCGAACGCCGAGGAAGTCTACTACCCGCTCGACAGGCACTATGTCCTGGCACTCGCGCCGCCTGGTACCCTGCAGGAACGGGCGATAGCGCTAGTCAAGGACAACGTGTTGTTCGTCAATTCCCTCGTCGCTGGATACAGCCACAAGTGGGTGTTTCAGCACCCAGGCGATGAGCCTGTTCACTACTTGATCCCCGCTGCGCCGAGGCCGCTCATGGAGATCAACGGCAAGCCGGTGTTTGGCTGACCAGGTTCTGATGCTACTTTTCATTGCAGGGCGGTCGAGTTCGCGCTAGCCAGCCGCCTTGCGCCTCTCTGCCGCGGATTTTCCTCTTTGCTAGTGCGCGTCCCTTGGGAAGCTGCGAGCAGGTATCGAAGCCCAGGAGCCTGTCCAAGAACTCCAGTCCGGCCGGTGACGAAGACTGGATGACAGCGGGCGTGTCAGTTCTGCGACGCGCGCTGGGCTCGGGGGGAGATGGTGGGAAGAGGCTTGGCTCAGGCCGTCAGCGCAGAAAGCAAGCTTTTACGCTCTTGTCGGGAGGGCTATACTAACTGTGGTTGCCCGATCCAAAGAACGGTAGAAGGACGGTGTGCGGGGGGACACATGGAAGAGACGCTTCTCGTCAGTCGGATGCCGTCCGGCGAGCCAGAAATCTTCAAGTCTATTCAGGGAGAGGGTCCATCGGTCGGTAGAGCGAGCACGTTCGTTAGGCTGGCAATGTGCAACCTCCGCTGTCGCTGGTGTGATACAGCGTACACGTGGGATTGGGCAAGGTTCGATCGCGAGAGTCGGACGATGAGCGTGAACGTTGACGAGATTGTGGCGACGGTTTCGAGGAACGGGCTTGAGAACGTTGTGGTCACCGGCGGTGAGCCGCTTCTGCAGATGGCTCGTTTGGTTACGCTTGCCAAACGCCTGAGGGCAGTTGGCCATAGGCTTGAGGTGGAGACGAATGGGACAGTAGCACCAGCTCCGGAACTGTTGGAGAACGTCTCCCAATGGAATGTATCGCCCAAACTGAACAACTCCGGGGAGACGGTGGACAGGAGAGAGAAGCCGATCGCCCTCGGGGCGTTTGTCCAGAGTCCAGCTGCGTGGTTCAAATTCGTGGTTTGTGAGGCGGCCGATGTTGAGGAAGTGACTGCTTTCGTCCAGCGTCATGGAATATTGGGCGAGAGGGTCTTCCTGATGCCAGAAGGGGTCAGTGGGGATGTGGTGCTTGAGCGCACGAAGTTGCTGTGGGAGCTGGCAATTGCCCATGGATACGGCATATCGCCACGCTTGCACATTGTACTCTGGGGCGATGGTTTGGCACGCTAGTCCGATGGGGCCGATTGGGGTGAAGGGCGCCTCAGGTGTGGGGTAGAAAGATGGGGATCGGCCGGCAGGCCGAGAAGTCATGGGGGAAGCCATAGCGAGGGGCATCACGAGCTGACAATTGCCGGAGGCGTGGGTGAGTATTAGGGGCCGACGTGTTCACATTGCGGGCAGCGCCGCGGTAGACGCGGACGGTAAGCTGCTGACCACCGCCCATAAGATGATCGGTGAGGGGGTCAGGTTGATAATCGAGGCTGGCGGTGGTTTGGTTGCAGGGATCGGTGACGAGCCTATAGGTAAGAGCGGCCAGCCCTGCGTATTCGACTGGACGATTCTTGAGACGCTAGCCGAAGCACCAGACCCGGCGCCGAACTGGCCTGGAGGACGAATGGGGAGATTTCGCGTGGTGGCAAGCCAGCGCGCCCTGGAGAAGATTCCGGACGGGCGGAGGGGGGTCTGGACAAAGATCAGAGAGCGAAGTGATTTCGAGCTTGACACGGCTCCCCCGGGCTGGCGCATGGGTGGAACCATACGAGCACTGCAAGCGCTTCGAGGCGATATTCTGGTTGCCATTAGTGGGGGCGCTGGTTCGGAACAGCTTGCGGAGCTCTACTTGGAGGATGGCAAGCCGGTGATTCCTATTCGCTGCGAGCTTGGAGCTATTGTAGATGATGGAAAAGGGGGCAGCAATTATCTTCACGACTGCGCGTTGAATGAAGTCAGCACCTTTTTCTCGCTACGTGGTGGAGTAGGGGGCGCAGCTGCTCGTCTCTCGGCCTTGCGCTTGGACCGGGCTAGCGACCCTGATGCCCTGGCCGCAGCGCTGGTGAAACTGCTTGAAGACTTGCAGCCGCCGCTCGCGTTCTACGCGCGCCTGCTGGATCGTGAGAGCGACTCCTTCCGAGCGGTCGAACATTTCTTTCGGAACGTAGTGGATCCCGTCGTGGTCGAGAAGGGATTCACGCCTCATGAAGTGGGTCGCGATCCACCCCTGGCGGCCTTCATGAATGTCGAGATATTCGAAACTCTTCATAAGGCCAGCCTGGTTGTGGTCGACCTTACTGATGTTCGCCCGAATTGCACAATGGAACTCGGCTATGCGTTGGGACGGCACCGCCGCGTTATGATCAGCGCGAAGAAGGGAACGCAACTCCCGTTCGACCCGGACAAGCTTCCGACGTACTTCTGGGAGGAGACGGCGACATCAGAGGACCGTGTGAAAGGTTATCTTGATTGGTTCGAGCGTCACATTGACATGCCGCCGATTGTGGAGTAGGAACCTTGCCTCAAGGGCGTGGGCTTGTCAAGACGAGCGTGAACAGACTGAACTCGTGGGTTTGAGGGGTGACGTGATGCCCGTTTGCGAATCGGCCCTGGTCCTCGCGAGCGGAGGCATAGACTCCTCGGCCCTTCTCGCGCTTGCACGAGCAGAGGGAATGACGCCAAAGGCGCTATTTGTGGACTACGGACAAGCAGCAGCCACAGCGGAAGAAGCCGCCGTAACTGGGATCTGCTCCGACCTAGGTATCTGCCTGCAAGTCGTGCGGTACAGATCACGTCACTTCGGTGCCGGTGAAGTCCGAGGACGCAATGCGTTCCTGCTCCAGACGGCACTGCTCGAATTCGGGGCGCCGTCCGGAACAATAATGATCGGCATCCACGCTGGAACCGGATACCGCGACTGCAGTCGCGAGTTTGTGGAGCTGATGCAGCGCTCGTTCGATTTCCACGCGGGGGGCTCCATCTCGCTGGCTGCGCCGTTTATCGACTGGACCAAGCGCGACATCTGCCGACTCGCTTTCGCGCTCGACGTTCCTATTCGGCGAACCTACAGTTGCGAGGCCGGCAACGTACCCTGCGGGAGGTGTCGCTCATGCCTCGATCGACAAGCGCTCAGCCTGGAGGCGCCAGGTGCTCGCACGTAGTCGTAAAATCCGACTGAGCAAGGGCATCGAGTTTGACACGCCGCTGCTCGTGCCAGCGTTGTCAAGTCGGGCGCTCGGTCCGCTCGAGTTCGAGGATGAGGAAACGGGCAAGATAAGGCCGGCTGCGTGCTCCATAGTACATAGCCATAATCTCCTGTGGGGAATAGACTGGGCACTGCTAATCTCTGCCTACGACATCTGCTACGGCCTTCTGACAGATAGTGAGGCACTGCGGGTCGGGTTTGCTCGGTCACGGTATGCGGAACTGGGTGTGCTGATCATCGACAGCGGGTGGTACGAGAAGGCCGGAAGCGCGCTCGGCGGGGCCTTCATTGAGGGGTTGAACTCGCCGAACGAATGGGAAAAGGCGGATTTCGAGAAGACCATCGATGGGCTGGACAACGACATCCGTGCAGTCGTTGTCAGTTGGGACCATGAAGGTCCATATAGAGAACAGATTGCGCAGGCTCAAGATTTCTTTGCCGGTCGCCCGCGCTTCGCGTCTGCGATCCTGTTGAAGCGACCTGGTGGGTCGCGGTTTCACCATCTGAAGGGGCTTTCGGGGGACGACGTTGAGAACCTTCGGTGCTTCGATCTGATCGGCGTGACAGAGAAAGAGCTCGGAGACAGCATCCTAGATCGCCTGGTGACCTTGGCAAGCCTACGAACTAAACTCGATGAGGCTGATGTCTCGTCACCAATTCAGGTATTCGGAGGACTTGATCCTTTGCATACGCCTCTCTACTTCGCCGCGGGCGGCGAGGTCTTTGACGGGCTTGGATGGCTTCGGTATGCGTACCGAGACGGACTGGCCGTAAACCGAGAGGAGGCGACGATCCTCGATGGGCAAACGGGCAAACGGGAGAAACTGGCGATGAATATGATTTCGTTGCAGAACCTCGATGCATTGCGGGGCCTGACCGAAGGCTTACGTCTTTTCGCAGATCAGGGTGGTGATTGGTCTAAGATCGGCCCTAGAGGAGAAGATCTCAGACCTGTCTACGAGCGCCTTGAGGAGCGGCTGAAAGGGAGAGGACGTCATGGGAAGTAGAGGAGGAGGCAGCTACCTCAGCGCCCGTGACTCGCGGCTCTTGCGCGAAGAAGCTCGGCGGCGACTTGAGCAGAGCCACATCGACGCGGAAGTCAATTCGTATTTGCAGCAGGAACTCGCCGGTTTCAACGACCGGGATACGGACAAGGTCAACCGCTATCTGGAGCAGATCGAGCATGCGCTGGAAGAGCGCATGGAACCCGTTGATCACCTCCTCTTCGGCGGATCCGTAGCCAAGCACACCTATGTCGATGGCCTCAGTGACATCGACTCCCTGGTGGTCCTAAGCGACGAATCGTTGGCCGACATGAGTCCCGCAAATGTACGTGAGAAATTACGAGATACGCTGACACGATGCCTTCCGCAGGGCGAAATCCGGGAAATCCGTGTTGGCAAGATGGCCGTAACGATTGAATATCGCGATGGAACTGAAATCCAACTACTACCCGCGGTACAACGCGCCGGCAGAATCTCGATATCGTCAGCAGACGGTGGTTCTTGGACTGAGATCCGACCTCGAGAGTTTGCCAGCCGGCTCACTGAGAGCAATAAGCGCCAGGGTGGCGCGGTTGTGCCAGCCATCAAGTTGGCGAAGGCGATATTGGCGAATCGACTCCGTGAGGATAGCCCGAGTGGATGCCACGTGGAGGCCCTCGCGGTTGCTGCATTCAGCGACTACTCGGGACCCCGAACGCCAAAGGCGATGGTGACGAGGCTGTTTGAGCGCGCGAGCAGCGATGTGCTGCGTCCAAGGCGGGACGTAACTGGGCAGTCGCTTTATGTGGATGAAGAGCTTGGGTCAGCGAATTCGCCCGCCCGACGTAGCTTGTCGCGCAGTCTCCGGCAGCTCGGGGAGATGATGTCTAGGAGTCAGTCAATCGCTGACTGGCGGGCTCTTTTCGAATGAGGCGTCAGTTGCTCGGCCACGGTCCGGCGCGGCGATCTTACCGCTCGAGCGTCAACGGGCTGAATGAACCTCTCGAAGCGGAGCCCACGAAGGACGGACTCTCCATCGAGGAGGCCTGGTGCACCTGTGGCGACCTCTTCTGCCAGGCGATTGAGACAAAGACTACGCTGGGCTGCCGTGATCCGGAGCGCGAAATCCTCTTCTGCCTGCTCGGAGGCTTTGGCATCACGTATGAGCACAACCGGTCTGCAGCCGAGGCTGTGGCTGAGCTGGAGCCCTTTGCCGAAAGGTGGAACGACGACGAGTTGTTCGAGGCAATAGTGTCAATGTTGTCCCTTGCCAGGTTTGAGCCGGCGCGTCGCGATGGGACCCTCCGACGATACCGCTTTCCTCGGCGCAAAGCAATGCTGATTGTTAGTGCACGGCACTGGCTGCAGCTGCACAACCCATTAGATGAATGCCTTCTGACGTTGGCCTCCGAGAAGGATCGTCGGGAGTTCCTGTGTCGTTGTCCAGGCATCGGCCCGAAGACGGCAAGCTGGCTCCTGCGTAATCTGGGTTGGGCTAAGCAATTGGCGGTACTGGACGTTCATCTTGTGCGAGCCCTTTCCGAAGCAGGCCGTGTCGGGCACGATATCCAGCTCCCGCGAGATTACGACTTGGTGGAGGAGGCTTTTCTCCAGTGGTGTCGCGAGTTGGCTGCTCCACCTGCAGCGTTTGATTTGTTCGTATGGGAATGGCAACGGGGGAGTCTGTGGCCGAAGTGATCGATCTCCTTGTTCTTGGCGGAATTCGTCGAGAAGTCCTCAACGGCTCTGCGGGGAACGGCCGACCGAGGTGCGGCGGACCACCCGGTATTGACGCCCAATGGAGCTTGTAAGCCGTTCAGCGATCTCCTGCTCCGCGGGCAGGCTCTCTCCGATTACAGAAGATCGCCCGAGGGAATCTGGCAGGCGCCTAGTTCCTGCATCGGACGTTGTGCGAGCCTGAGAGTGAGTTGGTCGTATTCGGATGCCACCGATCACGGTCAAACACCATGACCTGATAGTGGGCGATATCCTCGGGTGAGAGTAGGTCGCCGCGACGATCCTTCAGCCATTTGTGGCAGACTTGGTAGCCACCGATGTGAAAGTCCCACGCACCCTCCCAAGCGTGGCCTTAGGGTCGAGGATAAGGGGATGCCCCCGGCCCTAGGCTTGGCTCGGCAGAACGTATCTTGTGCTGGCAGTCTTCCCGATCCGGACGAGCTCTCCGGAGCTCACCATGGCGTTGAACAGCGCTATTGCCTCGTCGTACCCGATGCCTAGCAGTTGTCGGCACTCCCGGTTGGTGATGGAGCCGTTTACTCTTATGTAGCAGAGAACTTTGCGTCTGATGTTCGGATCACTGATTGCCGGGAATCTCATCGCGAGTTCAAGTGAGAGGTCAAGCTCTCGTGAGTGTATGTCATCGGGCTGAACTGGGCAATAGGGAGGGCTCTGCAATGTAAGAGCCGGAGATTGCCCTGGTTGTGGACAGAGCGGTAAGATGCGTTTCGAGGGGGGAGCGGGTGGCGAGAGGCGTTGGGGGATGCGTCGACTTTGCGACGGTTCGGGATTGACAAGCGGTCAAACTGCCACTATAATTAGCTCGCATGTTCGAGCGCATCTCTACCGAGCGACGCGAGACAGAAACGCCTATAGGCTGAATCGCTGGGGTTAGCACAAGTGCGGCTGAGACCATTCTACCGGGTTGAGCCTGAGGACTGGTGGTTGACGTCGATAGCTGAGCTGCGGATGCGCCAGCGCATTGCTCGGAGTGAGCCCGAGCTCGAACTGGTCGAATACGTTCGCCAATGGCTCCTGAGGGAACTGGTGGCATCCTACGGCTATTCGCTGGAATGGATCGGCAGCCGTATCCTTTCAGGACACGTCCTGCCAGAGGAATCCAACCGCGATGACTTCGCGGACATATCGATTCTGACGCAATGGAATCATCCCTTCATCTTGATAGTAGCCTGCCGGCAGCGAGCCGACGTCGATCCGGAGCAGCGACTGAGGAACGGCTTGCTGGCGATGCCTGACACCGCTATGGGCATGAGCACAGACGGTACCGAAGAGCGAACGCGTGTGGTCAGGAAGCGGTTCGAAGCTAGCAAGTTTGACTATATCTTGGACATCGACGCTTACTCCGGTCGAGGTCTGCCATCACCTCGCTGCGTGGTGAGACTCGATTCTGTGGATGCGCTCCCGCGAACGCATCGGTCTCCTGCCGGTCAACCGATGGTTCCCCTCAATGAGAGGTTTGAGAACGTGTTCTTCGAGGCTCACAGTCATATCAGAGATATTGACGGCATGCATGCAGGTGAGGCTCTGGATGAGCTGTGCAAGGTGGTCTATGCGAAGCTCTACGATGAGGCGCACCCTGATTCTCAGGGGCGACCCCGAATGCAAGCGTGGATCTATGGGTGTACGGAAGAGTTCGCCGCATCCGTGAGGCACGTCTATCGCGAAGCCACAGAACATGACGCACGGGTGTTTCGGCGGAAGGTACCGGACTATGATCGCTCGCCTGGCGTGTTCGGCTCGGGCATGCGGCTGAGTAGCCCTGCGCTGGCCAAAGTGGTTGAGACCCTTCAGGAATACGATCTCGGTCGATCCGGGACGGACGTCAAGGGCAGAGCTTTCCAGAAAGTGGTAGGGCCCGCTATCCGAGCAGGGATGGGCCAGTACTTCACCCCTGACCCTGTTATCCGTTTCGCGGTCGCGGTCACTGACCCGCGCGTTGATGACTGGATACTCGATCCATTCTGCGGGTCTGGCCATTTTCTCGGTGCCGCCTTGCAGCACGTCAGGGATAAGGCGAGAGGCCATTCTGGGAAGATACTTCACGATTTCGCGTTCGGCAGGCTGCACGGAATTGAGAAAAGCGAGCAAATGGTTCGCATCGCGATGGCGGATATGTGGTTACGGGGCAATGGCCACAGCAACATACGTTGCACTGACGCTCTTCTTGCCTTCGAGAACTACCTGGATCTGAAGCCCGAATCATTCGATTTGATTCTGACGAACCCGCCATTCGGCTCCATTCTGGGCCAGGAAGCCTTGCGGCTATTGGCTCCATTCACCCTGGCCAAGCAGAGAGGTGCCGCCCCCGTGGAAGTGTTGGGTCTAGAGCGATGCATCCAGTTCCTCAGGCCGGGGGGGCGGCTCGGCATTGTCCTTCCGGACGGTGTCCTTGCAAACCGGAATACGAGATATGTTAGGGATTGGCTCGAGGTCCAGGCGAAGGTGCGAGGGATCGTAAGCTTGCCGATCGAGACCTTTCAACCCTTTGGAGCTGCGATCAAGACCAGTATCCTCTTTGCGCGGAAGTGGAAGCACGGAGAGAGCAGAGACAGTGACTACCCGGTCTTCATCGCTCGGGTTGATAATGTGGGCTACGACTCGACGGGCAGGTCGCGTGCCGGTTCAGAGCTTGATCAAGTTGCTGATGCGTTTCTCAGGTTCCTCGCATTGGAAGGCTGGTAAGCGATGTGGGTGGGCAGTGTCTCATTTCGCGAGATGCGTAACCGGTCACGCTGGCGGGTGGAGCTCTTCTGCGGCGAGCCAACGCAGCGGCATAGTTCACCGTTCGAGTGGGGTCCGCTCCGCGAGCTCGTAGAGGAGCGGCAGGAGGCACTCAACCCTCAAGACTATCCAGAACACCTCTTCAATTACATCGGTCTGGAAAACATTCAGCCGGTTACTGGCGACCTGCTGGATTTCCAACCCAAGTACGGCAAAGAGATCCGCTCTAAGTCAAAGGTTTTCCGCCAAGGCGACATTCTCTATGGAAGGCTTAGGCCGTATCTCAACAAGGTCTACTTGGCGAGCGGATCTGTAGCAAACGGCATCTGTTCCGGCGAGTTCTATGTCCTCGTCCCGCATCGGCAGGTCGACCCCCACCTCCTCCGCGCGCTTCTCGCGTCGCGATACGTACACCCATACGTCGCAGCTTTGCAGACGGGATCAGCTCTCCCGCGCCTCGAGCTCCAAGATCTTCTTGATATCGAGGTTCCTTTGCCCCCTCCAGAGGAGCAGCGTATGCTCGCCCGCTTTCTAGAGGAGCAAACCCACTACAGGCGTGCGCTGGCAGCCCAGCTGTCGAGACTACCTGCCGCTGTGCTGGATGCTCTTATGGCATCGTTGGAGTCAGGGGGTCGTCCCGTGCTGCCCGAGTGGGAGCAAGCGAACTTGACTGCGGATTCAGACCCCAACCCGCTCCCATCCGGCGATTTCACCGTCAGGCGAAAGCCAGCGGGCACTCGGACGGAGCTACCTCTATTCACCCATCTCGACGACCGAGCGCAGTAGCTCTTGGTAATTTGGAGCAGCCTCCCGCACCGCCCGGGCCAGGTTATCCAAGCTGAGTCCGGCGGTATCGATGCCTAGCTCGCTTGCCACTGAGCGCCACTCTCGAACTCGGTACTGATTCCTCTCTTCGTTCGGAAAACACCTGTGGATGAACGAGATGTATTCATGTGCGACCTCGTCGCCCACGCGAAGGTCTCGAAAACGCCCTCGCGCGGCCTCAGAGTTGGTTTTCAGCATCCTCACCAGCCCGCCGAAGTTCGCAGCATAAGAAACCTCCCGGCTAACCCTGCAGGATGCGGGTCCGGACTTCCGCTCTCGTTTCCCATCGGCATTGAGAGGCTCACCATGATGGGAACAGCTGGACGGCTCACATTGATCGGGGCAAGAGTCTCGGTGAACGAAGCTTCCACCACGCGCGAGGTGGAGCTGGTCTCGGAGACGGGCTACCGGCCGAGCGGGTCCGAAGAAGTGGTCTAATACTCTGGGGAACACCCGCACGCGGTCGAGCGGCTCCCACGCCCATATGAGCACGAGGAGGTGATCCCAGTCACCAATGTTCTCTTCAATCTCATCGAAGTGCCCCTTGGACTCATCAGCCGCCACGTTCATCGACTTGGCTTCTATTCGAAACAGCTCTCCCTCTAGAGTCTCGGGATTCCAGGCGCGGTCCCTCAGGATACAGGCGAAATCGCTATACTGCTGACCTACAATCCACGCCAACTCACAGGGAGGAGGGCCTTCCTCCATCTCCGCCAATATCTTGTTAACGTGGTAACCCCAAAGTGCCTCGAGCAGCGTACCCATGCCGCTGCCCATTCTTCCGCCGCGAGTTCGAAAGACCTCCTCCGAGAACGTGTTGATCGTTTGGCACGCGGTCGCCGTGACGTCGCGTACGAGTTCAACGGCTTGGCCAGGGTCAAGCTCCCCTGGGAGTTCTCTAGTCATTGGACCCACTGGCTCACTTCCCCTCATTCATGGGGCATTACGAGGTCTGGCCGGTGGCTCTTGCTGCCCTTCAATTGTATGTCCCTGTCTATTTCCCAACGCGCCGCCGATCCTGCCTATGTTATAATCCAGCGAGGTGTCTCTTGTCGAGCACAGGCATGACCAAGCCGGCTGTTGGCTACGAGCTAGCCCAATGCCCTACCCAGCTTCCTACTTCAGACTGAGCATCTTTCGCCAGTGCCGCCATCGGTACAAGCTCTACTACGTTGACGACCTGGCGGACATCTACAAGAAGCCGCGCCCCTACCTGACTATGGGGGAGCACGTGCACGGGGCGCTCCACGACCTCTTTTCCCTGCCGCTAGAGGAGCGCTGTGAGGATCGCCTCATCCAGCTGATGCGCGACCGCTGGCGCAAGAACAGGGAGGGTTTCGCGGACCTTGCTGAAGAGAAGCTCTACGGTGAGAAGGCCACAGCCCAACTGCGCCGCTTTGCCCAGAGGGAAGACCTGACCGTCCAGCCGCTGGCCGTGGAGGACTATCATCAGGTCGAGATAGACGACAGCCTGGCTCTCCTCGGCAGGATAGACCGCATCGACCGCGACGGCGAAGGGCTCCACATCATCGACTACAAGACAGGCGCACCCCGCGAGCCCGACCCCCTACAGCTACAGATGTATGCCCTGATTGTCACGAGAGAGTTCGAGCCCGTGCCCATTAGGGCCTCCTACCATTACCTGGAGACGGGGGAGTGGATGACGCAGGAGGCGACCGGCGAGACGATGGCCCAGGCACTGGAGGACGTTCGCCAGCGGGTCGCGGTCATTGTAGCCGAGAGGGAGTACCCGGCCAGCCCTGGGCCACTATGTGGCTATTGCGACTTCCTGGAGATCTGCCGCGAAGGGAGGGCATTCGTCGAATCTCACCCTGCCGCGCTAGAGGGAGAGCCACCCTTCGAGTAGGGGACTCTTAGCCCACCCCCTCGCCACCACGAACCGCACGATTGCTGTGGACGGCGGGAGGAGGCAGGGAATCAGGTTGGTCGAACCACTTTGTCCCTCTTGGCCCTATTGCAGTCCTTGCAGGAAGTAACGAGGTTTGCTGGGTCGTTGGTACCGCCTTTCGCCACCGGTATGCGGTGGTCTATTTCCAGGGCGACCTCAGGCACTTTCCTGCCACAGTATTGACAGGTATAGCTGTCGCGGTCGAAGACCTCCCAACGAATCTCTTGACTGATTCCGGTTCGTTTACCCCGTTGCAGCTGTTGCTTGACGGTTCGAGGTCTGAAGGCACCCCAAATAGGCCACTCCTCACACTCCGTATAGTGCTTCTCCGCAACATCGGAGAATACCCAGCGCCAGTCGTCTCGTTTGGCCCTCAAGGCGCGGAGTTGCTTGTGCTTATCATTCTTGTCGTCCTCTCGGGCACATCCCCAGCGACTCACGTAGGATGCGAAGACCCCGAAAGCCCGAAACGCTACTTCAGGGCAGAAGCTGCTCGCGCATAGGAATTCTTCGCCGGGGCCTACGGAATCAATACACGGCTCCTCCTCGGCGATAGGGGGTATAGTCGTTTTTTGCTTCCAGAAGTCCCTAGCCTCCTTGATATCGTGCGTACTCATCCCGGCAAGGAATGCTGTATTGGTGAGAGTGGCAACTGAGAGAAAGAAGCGCGGACAGCGATACACATTCGCTATGGGGCAACGATCAGGCAGCTTAAGCTCTCGACTACGACGCGTATAGCGTTCCAACGCGGCGCTTTCCACGTCCGCTATCGACGTGACACCGCCGTCGAAAATCGCCAAGTTCAATCCTAGCATGTACGGCACCGCAATTCCTCTTGGCTAGACTCGTACTGCCTGGACGCAAACACTGACATAGCCCAGGCCCCATCCTACTCGCAGGCGCCAAGGTTCGCAAGGGAAGAAGCTGCGGCCACCTCATCGCCGCCACGAGCCACATCATCCACACATAGTGTGCGTCCATCTTAGAAGACAGGGGCATCAAAGGGAATCATCCTGACGCCGGAGGTTGTGCGCCGCCGGTGCCGCGTCGCCTGTTGACCCCATCGCCACCACGAACGGCACGATGGCGTTGGGCAGCGGCAGGGGGGCTATCCATCTCGCGGCGCCAGGGCCGCAGCAAGCCTATCCATCGCCGCACGCCCCAGCTTCTCTACCGTGGCCTGCAATTGCCCTAGCTCTTGGCCGCTCAGAGCCGAGAACAGTTCCTCAGTCAGACCGGTTGCCACGGGGAAGGCCTCTTCCAGTTTTCGTTCGCCCTTTTCGGTCAGGCGGACCCAGATCTTCCGGCGGTCCCTCCGGTCATAGACCCTCTCCACCAGTTCCGCTTCTTCCAGCCTGTCCACCACTCCGGTCATTGTCTGGCTTTGCCTGACTATTGCCCGGCTTATCTCGCCGGGGGTGAGGCTTCCCCCCGCGCCTTTCAGGACGCTCAGGACATGGAGCTGGGGAAGAGAGAGGCCATGGGGCAGAAGGGCCAATTCGGTCAGCTTGTAGACAGCGTTGTAGGCCTGATAGATGGCTTTCCACTGGGCCATGCCCCTGGTGCTGTCAAGCCTGGCCTTCCACTCCTGCTTCTGTCGCTTTGCCATGAAGCCTACACCCCCTTGTGCCTTTGGCGCTGCTAGTAGCGCTCCCCATCCTACCCGCAGGCGCGAGGGCTGGCAAGGAGAGAGGCTGAGGCCATCGCCCCCACGAGTCACACGCCAACAGCCATACGTGGCGGGATCGATTCAGGCAGTCAGCGTTTCAGGTCGGAGGGACAGGGTGATGGAGATTATTGGTTCCAGCGGCACCACCGTTCGAGGTCTTCTATGGCCCACGTGAGAAACATCCAATATGAGGAGTATTGTTCGGAGATTGGCACAGTGAGATCATATTCCCACCGCAGATCATCGACAAGTCGGCAGACTTCGTTAGCATCTACGCAATCGTCAAGCTCATCCCAGCACGACAGGAGTTCATCGTTACACCAAGAGAAGTCGGAGGCACATTGTTGATAGTCTGTGATGCATTGCTCGGCCAGCGATTGCCACTCGCCGCAGTCTGGACATGGCGCCGTAGTGGGGCAAGCCGTGGGGGTTGGGCATTGAGTTGGCGTTGGGCATGGGGTGCATTCGCCTGCGGGACATACGTCCTCAGGTTGCGTGACTAGCTCCAGCGTCACAGGTTTGGTAAAGAGCATCAGGTACGACTGGCCGAACGTCATCATCGGAAGGTTACTAACATCCGGCCTTCCGGGAACGTAACGCTGCCAACCCCCGCTGTCAGGGTCGAGGTAATAGACGACACCTACAGAGCCAGCGATTGGTGAAAGCGCAGCACCAATGGGCATCGTGTCGCTCAGCCAGGGGACATTGGCCCAGCCGGGCTGGTATGTCCTAACCTCTAGGGATGAACTGCCGCTGCTGGCGTGGCCCACCCAGAAGGCGGATGCCCCCACGCCAACTATGAGTACCACTATCAAGACACGAAGCGGGAACTTGCTCGTTCTCATGGCATGACCTCCGGGGTCAGTCTGTCCCTACCATCTTGTGGAGTCAGTGCCTCCTCCGGCGGCGCGGGTTCGGCCACGCATGCACCCCACAGGCCTCGGTTCGCATCCTGTGCCTCCTGCTGGGCAGCGAGGAGCAGGTCAACGTACTTCACATCTGGCGGGTAGGTAGAAACCTGGGCGTAGCCTCCACGCACAAGAAACTCGTTGACCATCTGGCCGTCCACGTAGATGTACCGGAGCAATCGGTCATAGCGGTCGGTCTCAGACACATCCTTCTCCAACTCCACCACCTTGCCCTCGACCAGTTGTTTGTTGCGAGCCCTGGCCTCTTGGCCGTAGCACTCCACGGGCTTGCTGGGGTGTACCGTCTCCGGCGTGTCGATGCCGATGTAGCGCACCTTCAATCCGCCCTCGATCTCGATGGTGTCCCCGTCGATCACACGGGTCACAAGAGCCTGCACTCGGCCCGTCGTTGGGCTGAGCGTGGTCTCTGGGGTCGGTATCTCCTCTGGCGTAGTCTCTGGAGTGGGTGCTACTTCACGCGTAGGCGTGGCAGCAGGTGTGAGGGTGGCCCTCGGCGTGGGAGTTACGGTGATCGCGGGGTTCGGTGTCTCAGCCTCTTCCTCCTCGCAGGCAAGAGCCAACAGAACCAGGCTTGCGGCCGGTAGAGCAGCTACGAGCGCCCGCATTTCGTGACATCCTGACGGTGGCTACTGCTCCTCGATGGTGACGGTGATCATCTTGTCGCCGGGGCTGGTGGCGGTGGCTGGATCGCGGGGTGTCAGGGATTCCGCTACGTCCATTCCCTCCATTACCTCTCCAAAGAGGGTGTAGCTGCCGGTCAAGGGAGCGCAATCCGGGCTACCCTCCTGAGGCTTGAGGCAGATGAAGAACTGGCTTCCGGCGCTGTTGGGCTGTGGCTTCTTGGCCATGCCTACAGAGCCCTCCTTGAAGAGGCGATCGCTGAACTCATCGGGGAGAGTGTAGCCAGGGCCGCCGGCGCCGGTGCCGGAAGGGTCGCCTCCCTGGGCCACGAAGCCTGGGATGACCCGATGGAAAGTGAGCCCGTCGTAGAAGCCCTCGCGGGCCAAGAAGACGAAGCTGTTCACCGTCTCTGGGGCTATATCTGGGAAGAGCTGAAAGCGGATGGCACCCCTCTCCGTCTCGATGGTGGCGAAGTAGGTCTTCTCCACATCTATGGTCATCGGCGGCACCGAAACCTGGGTCGCGAGAGGGGTCTGGGTCGCTTCCTGGGTGGCGGCGGGCGTGGAGTCTCCCACCGTTTGCCCGTCTTCGTCGTCGCCGCACGCTGCCAGTAACAGGGAAGCTGTCATGAGAATGCAGAAGACCAACGCACATCGCCAAAGAGACTTCACGACTCACCTCCGATGAACTAGATAGCTTGGCCCCATCCTACTCGCAGGCGCGACGGCTGGCAAGGGAGGAAGCGACCCCATCGCCACCACGAACCACGATGGCGTCGGCCAGCGGGAGGGCAGGGGGTCGATGGGAAGCCGGCCTTTCAGCGAGCCTCGCCGCCCAGGGCTATTAGGCCCTGCATCTCTCCCAGCTCCAGCAGATTGGTGACGTCCGACTTGCCATCGAAGTAGTGCTTCCACTTCTGGGTCTGCGGGTCGAGCCAATATGCGGCAGCGACCGTTACGGCGGGGCAGGTCGCCAGAGCCAGGCCAGTGGGTGTCCCACTCTCTCCATTCCAGACGGAGATGGCCCATTTCCCCGGCTCGGGACAGCCCTCCATCCGGTTTCCCAGTTGCCCCTGGGCCGATGGGGCAGCCGCAGCCGACACGGACTCTGAAGCTGACCCGAGCGCGATGACGCCCTGGAGATTCTCCAGGGAGGCCAGGCTGCAAAGTTCCGGCTGCCCACGGAGGTATCGGCTCCAGGTCTGGCTGGCGGGGTCGAGCCAGTAGGCGGCTTCCACCGGCACGGCACAAAGGGCCAGTGCGTCGCCAGCGGGACCCCCCTCGCCGCCGTATACAGCTATCGACCACTTGCCCGCCGGTGGGCAGTTTCGCATATGCACGCAAGTCAGGTTCTGAGGCTTGGGACCCGAGCCCCAGCTCGGGTGCTCCTGAGCTTCAGCCCCATTGCAGGTGAAAGTTAGCGGCCCGCCAGCGCTCTCGAAGCACGGTGGAACGATGGGCGCAGGGGAAGGGATGTCGACCATGTAGGTGCCCTTCTCGGTGACAGTCGTGCTACCGAATTCGATCCCGCCCCTGAAGACCTTGATGACAGTGCCTGCGGGCGCAGTTTGCCCGTCGATGGTGACCGCGCCGTGGTAGGTGCCTGGTATGTTGATGTTGCAGCACTCCCTCGGCGCCGTTGAACCGATGGCAAAGACCCCCTGCAGATTGTCCAGGCGTGACAGCGTGGTCAGGTCTGGGCGGTCGTGGACATACCGCTGCCACGTTTGCGTTTGCGGATCGAGCCAATAGGCCACGGCGACAACCTTGCTGCAAGTTGCGAAGGCGTCCGCTGCGTTGGCTCCGTTCGGGCCGTTCCACACCGAGATTGCCCACTTGCCAGCCATGGGACAGCCGACCATTCGACCCGGGCTCAGCCCAGGAGTAGACGTGGGTTGAGCGGTCGGCATAGGACTGGCCGTAGAGCTGCCAAGCGTTACGACCGCCTGCAGGTCATCAAGAGTGTCCAGATTGCTGATGGCGGGGTTTCCCCTGAAGAAGCCCCGCCAGGTCTGGGTGAACGGATGAATGTAATAAGCAGCATCAACAGCGCCAACCCCGCACGTATCCAGGGCTTCCGCCGTCTCCGTTTCCTCGCCCTCCCAGACTGATATGGCCCACCTGCCCGGTTGAGGGCAGTTGTGCATAGTGTCCTGTTGGGCCTGAGACGAGCCGGTCCCCATGGCCCAAACCAAAGCTAGCAGACCCAGGGCAACCATGCCTGCCAGATACAAGAGAGCAAGTTTCCTCGCCCAGTTACGCGTGGCAAACCTCCCAGAGTTGGCGGGATCATTCTACGCGTACCCGCGAGGGGTGGCAAGGCAAGATGTTACCCCCACCCCATCGCCACCACGAGCCACACCATCGACACATAGTGTGCGGTCATTTTGGAGGAGCGAGGGGCGCAACCTGCCCACCGGTGAGGCGGGGAACTAGAGAACTAGGCTTCCCCCCACCGCACCTCATACAGGCGCACGGGGTCCTCGAATCCTCGCAGGGCGGTGTCGCCGCGGTCTGCGAAGAGGAACCCCTTGCCCGCGGCCAGTTCTCGCACGACGATGGGGGCCAGAATCTCGCCGGGCTCTGCTTGTGCGCATATACGGGCGGCCAGCTGGACGGCCGTGCCGAACAGATCCTTTTCCTCCGCTATGGGCTCACCAGCGTTGAGGCCGATGCGTACGCCGATGGGCATGTCTGGGTTCGATTCGTTGTGATGGGCGAAGGTTCTCTGGACTTCGATGGCACATTCCAGGGCGCGGCTGGCCGAAGCGAAGGAGGCCATGATGCCATCGCCGGTGTGCTTGATCTCGGAGCCACTGTGGGCCTTCAAGGCATCGCGGACTACGCGGTTGTGGGTGCGGAGCACGTCCTGCGCCTTGGCGTCGCCCAAGCGCTGAGTCAGGCTGGTGGAGCCCTCCATATCCGTGAAGAGGATGGTGTGAACGGTGCCCGTCGGTGGTTCCGCTCCTGCTGCCGCTTCCTCGCCCTCCGCCAGGAACTCGTCCACCGCCTTCCCTAAGACCTCTGCTGCCGGCTCGTGCGGCAGCGGAACGTGATTCCTGCTGTCCAGAGGGAGGAAGCGGGCCCCTGGAATACCGGCTGCCAGCTCCCGGCCCGCCTCAAACGGCACGATGGCGTCGCCCCGACAGTGAACCACCAGGGTGGGCGCTCTCACCTGCGATAGGAGCTCGCTCACGTCGGTGTCTCGCATGGCTGAGACCACGGCAGCGGCATTCTCGGGCGAAGCAGAGATCCGTTGCATCTCGTTGAACTGTCGTATCGCCTCCGCGTCCGCGTCCGGCATGAACAGGCTGGTGAAGAACTGCCGGTATGCCGGTAGATCCCTGCCCCAGCCTTGCCGTATCAAGGCCAGGGCAGTCTGGAAGCGTTGCTGCCCCTCCTGTGTATCAATAAACCACGCCATACGGGCGAACGAGCCCTGGAGTATCAGGTGGCTGACGCGCTCCGGGTAGCGCACGGCGTAGGTAATGCTCGTTGCCCCGCCCTGGGAGACGCCGTACAGGGCGAAGCGTTCAAGGCCCAGGGCATCAACCACCGCTTCCAGGTCGCGCACCTGGGCTTCGGGGGAATAGTCGCTCACTCGGTGGTCCGATAGCCCCATGCCGCGCCCGTCGTGGCGAATCAAGAGATGACGGGCGGATAGGCGATCGATGAGAGACCGCCACATGGGGCTCTCCCACTCGTACTCCAGGTGGGTGAACCACGGGCGGATGCTGATCACCGGCGACCCTTGGCCCACAGTGGCGTAGGCTATGCGCGTCCCATCCGAGCTGGTGCAGAAGCGGATCTGCTGTTCCATCATTAACCCTCCTCCTACCACACGACCTCGAACACCCGCTGCCTGGCGCGGATGCCCTTGAGCTGCTTGCGGCCGGCGTCGCGGAAGTCCACCCCCGCCAGCGACCCGCCGACGGTGCGCACAACCTCCGACACCAGGACCTGCCCACCCTGGGCCCTGGCGGCTATGCGGGCGGCCAGGGTGACGGCGGTGCCGAAGTAGTCTCCCGCCTCCTCGATGGACTCGCCCGTGTTCAGGCCGATGCGGACATTGATGGTCGACTCGGCGTGCTCCTGGTTGTAGGCGGCGAAGGCCTTCTGGATATCGACGGCACAGGACAGGGCCCTGGCGGCGCTGGCGAAGGCCACCATGAAGCCGTCGCCGGTGTGCTTGACCTCGTGGCCGCCGTGGCGGGCGACCTGCTCCCGCAGGATGCGGTTGTGCTCGGCGAGGAGGGCGTGGTAGGCCTTGTCGCCCAGGCGCTGGGCCAGGGCGGTGGAGCCCTCGATGTCGGTGAAGAGGATGGTGACGGTGCCCTGCTCGTCGGAGTGGCGGGCCAGGCTGGGGGCGTCGGCCAGAGCCGACGGCAGGATCTGCTCGATGGTGGAGCGCATGGTCCTCTTTGCCTTGGGCGGGGGAGTCAGGCCGGGCGCTACCTTCTCCTGGGCCTGCACCTTGACGGCGAGAACCTTCTCGGCCCTCTGAGGCAGGCCCATGTCTTGATAGAGCTGGAGGGCTTCGTTGAGCATGGCGGTGGCGGCCTCGGCGTCGCCGGGGGCGTCTCTGGCCAGGCGCATCTTGGCGTAGGCCAGGAGGGTGGCTGCCAGCTCCAGGCGGTAGCCCAGGCGGCGGGCCAGGCTGAGGGCCTTCTCGAAGTAGGTGGTGGCGTCGTCCCAGCGCCTGCTGGCGGCGTCCAGCATGGCGATGACGCGAGGAACCAGATAGGGGTCAAGGAACTCCACGCCCCGTCCGTTCAGCTCGCGCAGACGCTGGTAGCAGGCGTCCAGGCCCTCTGCCTCGCCGAGCTCGGCCAGGGCCTCCCCACAGGTGGTCAGGTTGTATGCCCCTCCCCAGCTCAGCGGCTCCTCGAACGGCCAACGGGGGCGGTCAGCGAGGAGTTCCCGGGCTGAGACCATATCCCCTTTCTCAAGACAGAGGCGGAGCCGCCCGGGCCAGGGGCCCGCCATGACCGCAGCCCTCTCCGCTGCTTCGTAGGCGGCCTGCAGGGCCGCCAGGCGGGCCTCGGCCTGGTCGTAGCGTCGGGTCAGCATCAGGAGCACCGCAGAGTGGTCCAAGAGAAACGGTACAACCACGAAGACCCGCATCTCAGAGGCCAGCCTGAGCACCTCTTCGCCGATGCGCTCCGCTTCCACCAGGTCTCCAGCCATGAGACGCTGCAATGCAACGTAGAGGGCCGCCGTGTACGCGGGCTGGAATGCCAGGCGCTCCTCGGAGACCCGGCGCAGCTCTGTCCACTCAGGGCCATCGGCCGACACCCGTCCCTCCATGGTGGCCGACATCAGGCTCCAGAGTCTCGGGTAGCAGGCCAGGGCCACATCGCCCGCCGCTTCGTACTCGGCCACAGCGCGGTCGGCTGCCTCCTGGGCCCTCTGGGGGAAGCATGCAAACAAGTAGAGGCAGGCGATGGTACGGAACAGGGTCGCGAATATTAGGGGGTCGGTGACGTGCTCTGCCAGGGACTCCGCTTCGCCCACCTCCTCGAACGCGGTGTCGAAGCGGTGGAGGCAGAGCGAGGTCAGGGCATGCCAAGCGAGCAGCGTGGCACGTTCTGCCTGCTCTGCCGGGCCGACCAGCTCCAGCCCCTTTTCGGCGAAGCGCAGGCCGCGCTCCAATTGCCTCTGCCAGAGAAGGGCTCCAGCGAGCCAGCTGTAGGCCAGGGCCGCCCCGGCCACGTCGCCCGCCGCTTCGAACTCCCGGGCGGCCTCTTCGGCGCTTTGGATCATCCCCTCGAAGTCGCCCGCACCCCGCTGGGCCGCTCCCAGGCCCCACAACAGCAGGTTCGCCTTTTCCCCCTGGGGCACGCGCACGGCATCCGCCAGCTCGAGGGCGGAGCGATAGAGGGATACGGCCTCGGCAGGCGCGTAGGCGGCCATCGCCTGCTGGGCGGCCTTCACCGTCCAGCGGTAGGCCGTCTCGGCGGGAGCACCCTCCCCCGCCTCCCGGTAGTGATAGGCCAGCTCGGCCGCGTAGTCCTCCAGGCGGTCGGGGTAGGCTTCCTCCAGGGCGTGAGCGGCCCGCAGGTGGAGTCGTTGACGGCGGAGTCCACTCACGTCCTCGTATAGACACTCCCGTATGAGGGCATGCGCGAACCGGTAGTGAAGGCGTCGGTCTTCCTTCTGCTCCCTCACCACCTGGGCGGCAAGGGCCTCCTCAAGCGCCCGCAGAATGACCTCTTCGTCCAGCTCAGCAACTCGCTGAGCCAGGGAAAGGCTGAAGCGGCGGCCCAGCACGGCGCCCACCTGGAGCAGGCGCCGGCAGTCCTCCGACAGGCCGGCCAGCCTACGCTCCATCACCTCCCGCACGCTCTCGGGCAGGCCGATGTCGGAGATGGCGGCCTTGCTGGTCCAGCGGCCCTCCTCCTGATAGAGGACCTCCGTCTCGATGAGGTGCTTGAGGGTCTCCTGGATGAAGAAGGGATTGCCCTCGGTTTCCTGGTGCAGACCGAGGACCAGGGCCCGGGGGACCTCGTGCTCGGCCAGGAGGGTGATGAGCTCCCTGACCTCGGACTCCCGCAGGCCCTTGAGGGGGAGCTCCCAGAAGCCGGACTCCCTTCTAAGGTGAGGCAGGGCCTCCCTGAGGGGGTGGCTGGGCTCCAGCTCCGCCTCCCGGCAGGAGATAGCCACCAGCAGCCGGGCGCCGGCCAGGCGTCTGGCCAGGTGCTGCAGCAGGGAGCAAGAGCCCTTGTCCGCCCACTGGAGGTCCTCCAGCACCAGCAGCAGGGGAGCAGACGTAGAGGCGTTCTTGAGGAACTCCGTGACCTCCTGGAAGAGGCAGTAGGCCTCGGCCTCCGCTGCCACGGGAGGGGGCTCGGGCAGGTCGGGCAGCTTCGCCTTCAGCTCCGGCGCCAGGGGGGCAAGCACTGAGCTTCCCTCGGTCACCGCCTGGCGCAGGGTCTGCACCGACGTGCGGGAGACGTAGTCCTGCAGGGCCTCGGCGAAGGGGCCGTAGGGGAGCCTGGCCTCCCCCTCGTAGGCGGCGCCCCAGAGCACCTGGGCGCCCCGCAGCCTGGCGTAGGTGGCGAACTCCTGCAGCAGGCGGGTCTTGCCGATGCCGGCGTCGCCCACCACCATGGCCACCGTCCCCAGTCCGGAGAAGGCGTCGGCCAGCCTCTCCTTGAGCTGCTCCATCTCCCTTTCTCGTCCAACGAAGGTGCCCCAAGCCACCCGGCCGATGGGAGTGGCAGCGACAGGCTCGGCGGCGGCCACCACCTCGCCCTGCTCGACCTGCTCGCGGAGGGATTGCAGCACTGTCAGGACCTCGTCAGCCGAGGAGGGCCTGTCCTGGGGGTTCTTGGCCAGGAGCCTGAGGATAAGGTCGTTGAGGGCAGGAGGTAGCGATGGGTTGTGGAAGGAGGGAGCGACCGGCGGCGTATTCAGGTGCTGGGAGATGACGGCCACCGGGTCGTGGCCGGAGAAGGGGGGCCGGCCGCAGGTCATCTCGTAGAGGGTAGCTCCCAGCCCGTAGAGGTCGCTTCTGGCGTCAACCTTGCCGCCCAGGGCCTGCTCTGGGGGCATGTAGGCGACAGTTCCCACCATCATGCCGGCCTGGGTGAGGCGGGAGAGGTCGATGGCCACCGCCAGGCCGAAGTCGCCCAGCCTGGCGTGGCCCTCGGCGGTGAGCCAGATGTTGCCCGGCTTGACGTCGCGGTGGATGATGCCCCGGTCGTGGGCATGCTGGAGGGCCTGGCAGACCTCGGAGGCTATCTGAAGGCTCTGGTCGAGGGATAGCCGGTGGTCGGGGGCCTGGTCGACGATGTCCTGGACGGAGCCGCCCTCCATGAACTCCTGGATAATGTAGGGCTGGCGGTTCTCGTCGCCGATGTCGTGGACAGTGACGATGTGAGGGTGGGAGCCTAGACGGCCCATGGCCTGGGCCTCGCGGCGGACGCGGGCCAGGCCGGAGGCGTCCAGGCCCTCGGTCTTGATCAGAGAGAAGGCCACGTCGCGGTCGAGGCGGGTGTCGTGGGCGAGGTAGACGCGCTTGCGGCCGCCCTCGCCCAGGAAGCGCTTGACCTGGTAGCGGCCGGCGGCGAAGGAGGTGGGGATGGCGGGAGTAGGGGCCGGGGTGGGTGTCGGCGGTGGGCGCGTGGGCTCGGCAAGAGGGGTACCACACTCACCACAGAACCTTTCTTCTGGCGCGCATGGCGCGCCGCACGAGCCGCACGTCAACTCCAGTTTCGCGCCGCACTCGACGCAGAACTTTCGTCCTTCACGGTTCTCGTGGCCGCAGGATGGACAAAGCACCGTCCCTCACCGGCCTTTCCGCATGAGGATAAGGCAATGGTGCGTGAAAATAGCGGCGTTGTCAACGTGGCCGGGCCAGGCCCGCCACCTGGACTAGGGCAAGGCCGACTACCACGAACCAGACTATGAAGTCATAGTGTGCGCCACGCTCCCCCGTGGGAATCGCCTCCGGGCGGAGGGCTCGACGAGAGCTGCGTGTCACGACTGATCTCCGGGGAGCGGGCGGGCCAATTCTGTACATGGTGTACAGGTTTTGGTCAGCGCCAGAGGGCGCGCCAGAAGCCCATCGCGTAGGCCAACCGCCCGACGGCCTTGTTCTTGACCCTTCGCTGGATGCGCTTGCGGCTGCCCGAGCTTAGGGCCTGAACATCGCCTAGTAGGCGGGCTGAGCGGTAGAGCCAGCTTCGCAGGTTAGCCATTTTCCTACTCTCCTGGGCAGACGAAAATCCTCTGCCACTGGATATTCTTTGTGGGGTCGACCACGGGCGCCAGGGGCTGCACCCTGGCCCTCATTTAGGCCACCACGAACCAAGCGATGGCGTTGGGCAGCGGGATGAGGGCGAGATCTCCACGTTTACCGACGCGGCCCTCAAGGCAGCGAACCCTCGCCCACAGCGACGACCCTTTTCTGAATCGGTCGACCCCTGCTCTCGGTTGCAGACGAAGATAGGGAGACCGCCGGTGCCTACACGCGGATGCGACCGCATCCGAGGTCAACTCGAACCTTCCAGTTTGTCGTACGCCTCCTGCGTTAGCCAGAAGCCGCGCCGGAACATCCAGCCCACATATCCGACTAGGGGCACATGCGCGAGTCCGTAGAACACCGCCTGGACGTAGCGCCACTCCTGCGCACCCGGAGCCACGTCGAATGCAATGACGCCACTAGCGACGACAAGTCCGATGTATATGAGGCCGACTACCACCATGATGGCTATCAACCACCGGACCATCGGGTTCACCCACAAGTGCCCGAGATGGACAAAGCTGCGGCGGCCATACCATGTCAGTAACGGCGACTGGTCGCCGCCACAAAGGCGATTGATGCGGTCTTCTAGGACGGACAGGTGCCTGCCAATGTACGCCATCATCGATTGCTGCACGCCGATGCCACAAGCGACCAGCACAAAGGCAGCCGGAACCGCAAGGACTACCTCGCCCCTACCTAGTTCGAGCGCTGCGGTCAATAGTCCCAAAGGCAGCAGTACGCCGATCATACCCAGCGTGTACTGGCCGCTCATCAGAGTCCTGCTGTCCGTCGCTAAGTTGTCGTATTCGCGCAGGAGTACCTCCGCCTCCGGTCTATCGCTCTGTGTCACCGGTCGCTGCCTTGAGCCGCTTCGCATCGTGCCCCCCTACAAATCCTCCGTCGGGTTTCGCCTGAACTCGGGCTGACGCTCCCATCCTACTCGCAGCAGCGAAGGTGGGCAAGGGCACTACCCGCCGTAGATGTCCTCTAGGCGCTCGGTGTGCTCCGTCGGCGGGTGCCTGGAAAGCCCCCATATGCATACGTAGGCGTGTTGGTGCCCTTCGGTGTTACCCGCGTTTGGCTGCTGGGCGGGGCACCAAGGCTAGAGGATGGCGCGCCACACGATGGCGTCGGCCAGCGGTAGGGCGGGCAGGGACTCTCCTCCATGCGGCGCAGGTAGTGCCGCAGGATGAGCTAAGGCCCGCCCCCTAGAGGACAGGCCTCTCTTGGCATCGGCGGGATTCAAAGGGGGTGCGGCCCTTGTCTTCCCACATGTTATTACGTTCGACGGCGGCAGAAGGTTCGGCCCTTCCCGACAAATTGGCGGTCAAAATGGATCGAAATTGCTCCGCCACTATCTAGTCGCCAGTGGCCTCATAGGCGACGATGACAGCGTCGGTCATGACTGTGTAGCCGGCATCGTTGGCGTGGATCCGGTCCGGAGCGATGAACTCCGTGCTCTTCCCCTGAAAGGCACCGTACCAGTCCGCGACCGGTACATCGTGCTCCCCGGCGATGGAACGGATGACATCGTTGAGCCCTTCCTCAAATGGCGAGCCTTCGCGTCCCTCCAGAGCCAAATCCGCCAGCTCTTCGAAAGGCAGTCCCGAGCCGGAGAACGGATCGTATAGGTCTGCGGTGAGAATGGGCAAATCGGGGTCTGCCTGCCCTAGCTCGTCCAGCGTCTGGTCAAAGTTCTCCCTCAAGCCGCCCAGCGCGTCCTGAAAGGCGTTGAGACATTCCGCCTCAGCTAAGAACGTCTCCAAGTCAGGGCAGGTGCCAGGCATGACCAGGCTCTGGAACAGCCCCAGGAGATCATTGCCGCCGATGTCCAGGGTCACCACTTGGACGTCATTGTCCGGGCCCTCGTCGAAATTGCGGGCCTCAATCTCATCGACCGCCTTGGCTAGGTGGCCATGCTCGATCAGTTCGGCGCTGGTATCCCCCCCGTGACCCAGATTCATCAGCGCCAGTTCAGGAATCTGCAGGGCCTCCCGCAGGTACTCGTGGAACAGGGGAACATACGCCGTCGACGCTGGGTCAGAGGCGCCGTCTCCCACCGCCAGAGAATCGCCCAGGGCGATGTAGATGGGCGCTGCCGTGGTCTCCGGAGAGGCGGCGACTGTGGAGGCGGGCGTAGCCATGGCCGTGGCTGTAGAGATATCGCCATCCTCTCCACCTTCGCAGGCCACTGCCAGCACCGCCAGGCATATGCCAAGGAGCAGGGTCAGGCCCACGCTTGCCATCTTCATTACGCTGCCTCCATGTTGCGTGTCGGTCTTCAACCTACGGTGGCCCCATCCTACTCGTAGGCATGAGCGTTGGCAAGGACTGTTAGCCTCACCCCATCGCCACCACGTACCACTCTCTGTTATTGATTAAGCTGAGCGCAGCGAGTGGGGCTGACCCAACGAACCACTGGCTATGTGCCCTTTATCGTGAGGTGTCGCTCCCCTCGCTGGGCTCCCGGGGCTTGACCTGATAGGA